>ENA-ORXD01000856-ORXD01000856.1-sediment-metagenome-genome-assembly--contig:-NODE-856-length-31700-cov-8.010657_pt1 | contig 31700 bp, 29 predicted proteins | sample MGYA00237862_ERZ511471 | MGnify/ENA metagenome assembly ERZ511471 | reverse complement strand
GAGAGAATAAATATAAAGATAATAAAAAATATGCCGGCAAAATTTCTCCTCATCGCCTTTGCCCCCGATAAGCCGCCATACCGCCTTTAAGTCTCTGAATATGGAGTAATCCTTTGCGCGCCAGATAACTTGCCGCCAAAAAACTTTCCGTACCATCTTGATCAACAATTAGCAATGTCCGATCCAGCGGAATCTCCGGATATTGCTGATGAAGCCGGGACAGGGGAAAATTCTCGGCGCCATCCAAGTGACCGGCGGCGTAAGCCTGCTCCGTCCGGATATCAATAATCAAAGGACTTTTCGCTTTCTTTTGCCAGTCTGAAAAACTCCTCGGATGGACGGCATGCGAAAATACACGGGGGATTCTTTTGTCCGATACGATCATCTGGCCGGCCATTCGCCAGGCGGCAAGTCCGCCCTGCAGAAAATATACGGAAGTGAACCCCGCGGCGATCGTGCGCTTGACCAAAGTACATTCGGGATCCACAGGGCCGTTTCCGCCGTAAAAAACAATCTTACTGCCTTTAGTCAGAGAGAAAAAAGCAGGCTGACTTTGGCTCTCCGAACAGGACAGGCAAAGCGATCCGGGAATTTTTGCATCAAGGCAGGCAATCAATCCCGCTACATTGACCAGCACCACTTTCTCTAATCTTATCATCGACTGAAGTTTTTCCACATTAATGGACTGCGGCAAGGAAAGTTTTTCTGCCCGCCCCTGGAAAGGCAACACCGCCGAGACAATCAGCGCCAGCACAACCAATCCTGTCCATACTGTCTGCTTCATGAATTTCCCTATTCAAAAGCCGGGACCGATTTCAGCCCCCAGATTTCATATTGAGCCACCGCATTGGGCTCTTTCAGGACAGGATAATCCTTCCTGAAGAATTCCCGCACATTCTTAATGTCCATTTTGGTAAAAAACGGGGCTTTATCGTCATGGCATTGCACACATCCGTCCGGACTGCCCTTCCAGCCGTATGTTGATTTCTTTGCCGCACCGTTAACCCCATGTTCAATGGTATAATAAACCGTTTTTTCCGTTAAAGGCGAAGAAGTAATTTCCCCCTTTTCGAGTTCATAGATCCGATCCGACACATAAACCACATTGCGAAATCCCGCACGCGTAAGAGCATTGACCATTTCGGTTATATCCCGGTCGGAAACAACCGTGCGCCGTTTTTCTTTTCTGCCGTCCGGCAGCTTTACTTCGATGGGCGTTAAATCGCCATTTTGCCGGGCTGTCCGCTGAACAAAGTGCAGCGGCAGGGGGCGTATTTCACCATTGTTCATTTTCTCGCCAAACCACTGCAGGTGCTTCGGCACAGCCGCCAGATATTGTCTACCGCGCGTCTGCCAGGGTGCCCATGGTTTTGGCGCTGCCTGCAGATAATCTTCCGGCCAGGCAACACCGTCAAAGCTGTCTGCCGTATAGCCATATTCCAGTCCTGTGCTCATATCCAGAACGGTCATGGCCCGCAAAGGCTGGGCGGGGGCATGGCAGCTTTGGCAAGAAATCAAATACGTATGAAAAACCGCACCGGACAGAAGACGCGCATGCAGCGCCTGTGGATTTTTCGCCTGTCCGATTGCGCCTTCACGGGCGAGTTTATAGGAACCATCGGAATGGCAGCTGATACATGTTTTCATCTCTATGCCGTCCAGATCATTCCGGACATTGGCCACCAGGGATTTTCCTTTCGCTATTTGATGAGCCAGGCGCCTGGTTTTGGTTTTACCGACCAGAGAATGGCAATCCGTACAGAGCATGCCCGCTCCGACGTGTACATCAGTGGCTGGTGAAAAAGCCGTACCCGTATTTTTCGCCTCGCTTTCGGCATGACATTGCAGGCAATTCTTTGCGGAAACCGTTTTTTTAATCAGGCTACCCTTCATCCGCCCGTCGGGTGCAAACAATTTACGGTCCGGCCAACCGTAAGAAACGACCGGACGCTTGGACAAATTCCAGCTACCCTTTGCAAAATCCTGATGTTCAGGTCCGGCCGCGGGATTGCTGTAAGTAAAAACCGCTCCTTTGATTACGCCCAACCCTGCGCCCGCGGTTGCCGCCCAGCGGTAGTTGCGCCGGTAGAGTTGCTCGTTTCTTTCTTCCATCCGGTAGCCGGGGAAATGGCAGATAAGGCAATCTGCTTCCACCACGCCACTTTGACGAAAATGACTTTTCCCGCCCGGTGTAAAGCGGGAACTGTAATCGCCATCCAGTTGGTCCGAGTTGGAGGATTCGCCAAAAATCAGTGTTTTGCCTACATCAGCCTTTCCCTGCTTATTACGGCCGTATTCCATGGGGCCGCCGCCCGGATGGCAAGAACCGCAGGAAGCAGATTTGATTTTATGTTTGGCGTTATACTTCCCGGCACCGATCCAGTCATAAGTTGACAAATCAATCTGAAGACTGCTGGTGTTGCTTTTTGCCGCCAGCCTTCCTGCTGCTGCGGTGGGCAGCCATGACCCGAACATGCCCGGTGACAGAAGCCAGGGTTTGGCCGTGTCATAGCCGTCTTTCATGACATTGAATCCCTGCTGAAAATGATAACCCGAAGTAATCGTAGCATAGGGGTGACAGACACCGCAGGTTTTTTTCGGGCTGTAGGGATCAGAACCGTTATAGGCAGAGGTGATCCGGTCACCCTGCTCGTTTTTCAGCCAGACATCCTGATGCGACCCGGCCAAAGTCGGTACAAACAGCAACGTGTTCAGAAATATTATTACAACGTAAATTCTCAGCATGCAAGCTCTCAACATGAATATCGCGACAATTCCACGATAAAAAAATTCTGACCGCTCCAGCTGTTTTTATGGCTCTATGGGAGCAGCCTCATCTTTCATCCAATCTTCTGTTGAGCCGTCGTAAATCTTCACATTTTTATGCCCCAGCACATCACTCAAAATGAACCACCAAGCGCTGGCGACCTTTCCCGTATCACAATAAATAATAATTTCCTTTTCCGTATCACTGCCGACAACACCCGATGCCATATTTTTCAGAGCAGCAGCATCTTTATACGTCCAGCAGCAGGCTTCCATGTGATCTCCAGGAGGATATTTGTCAAAAACCTGCATGGTCGGCAGATTAACTGCTCCCTTGATTCTTCCTGCTTTAGCAACAAACGGCAGTTTTTGTTCGCCTCTAAAAAAGGCAGGTTCACGTACATCGACAATCATTGTTTTACCGATCTGTTCTTTTACGTAATCCTTTTTTACCAGCAGGTTTTTATTAAATTTCCCCTTATAAGCTTTAGCTTTCGGCTTGAACACTTCCGCGGAAACTTCTCTTTGTTCACGCACTGCCCATTTTTCAAACCCGCCGCTCAGGACCGAGACTTTCTGGATACCGGCGTATTTTAAAGCCCAGGCAACACGGGTGACATCCACGCGGTCGGGACCCGTGCCCGTTGTGCCGTATACAACGACCGTTGAATCCGGTCCGATTCCATTTGCAGAAAGCAAATCCACCAAATCTTCATCCATGGGCATTTCGTTTTTCAAACCTCCCCGGCCCGGTGCCCAATTGTTGTAAAAAATGCTTAATGCACCTGGAATGTGACCAGTCTTGTAGTCTTCTACTTTTCGAATGTCGACAACAATCACACCCGGTTCCTTGAGATTTTTTGCCAAATCATCGGTCGAAAGAATCGGGCTGATCCCCTGTGCCAGCACCGCAGCCGGCAATAAAATCAACAGGAACACCAGCAACGCTTTCCATAATTTTACTCTTTTCATTTTTCTCCTCCTAGCGGTTAATTTGTTTAGGAACTATTATTAAGGTTTCATTAGCCTTCGAACCGTTTTTAATAAGCTTTTCCTTTGTTAAAAAGTTTTTGCGTTCTACGTGACAAGTATCACAGTTACGGGTGCGGTCAGTTCTTTTTCTAATATTATGAGCGGGGGTATCCCAGTAATTGGGCAATGAGTCAAAATTTTCCATTTTAATGCCCGCCGGGGCAAATGTATCGCGCACCGTGGGAATCAATCGCAGGGTAGTCAATGATTTTTTATCTCGTGGATTGCGGCCCAGAATCATGCCGGGATCTGCCGCAGAATGGCCTCCGTGGCAATTGCTGCAATTCCGATAGGAAGAGCCAGAATGGCAGCCATAACATGTTACTTTGCCTTCGTGTTCTGAGTGGGCAATTTGCGCCGTCAATTTAGCTTCTTTGCCGATTTTATGGCAATTACGGCAGATTTCAGAAACGGCTTATGTATGGAATATAACGGAGATCTTTTCACCATTGTACAATTTCAGCATGTAAAACCCGGAAAGGGAGGAGCATTTGTCAGAACCAAAATGAAAAGTCTCACTACAGGCAAGGTCATTGAAAACACATTTAACGCAGGGGTGAAGATCAATACGGTACGTATTGAAAGAAGGCCCTATCAGTTTTTATATGCTGATGATATGGGATATCATTTCATGCATCTTGAAAATTATGAGCAAGTAACATTGGGTGAACATCTGCTGGAAAATACCGATCTTTTAAAAGAGGGACAAAATGTTGAAATAGTATTTCATGCTGACACAGAAACTGCGCTTACCTGTGATCTTCCACCATTTGTGGTTCTGGAAGTAACCTATTCTGAACCGGGAGTCAGAGGAGATACCTCTTCATCCACAGCTTTAAAGCCTGCTCAACTTGAAACCGGTGCTAATATCATGGTTCCCATTTTTGTAAATCAGGGTGACAGGATAAAAGTAGATACCCGCGACCGTTCATATGCTGAACGCGTTAAAGAATAATTTTTTACTCAGACTGATTTTTATATCTTTATAGATCTTTATTTAACCAAATCAGCTATGGGTGATAAAAAGAACTCATCCAAACGGAAAGAAATATCCAATTTTAAACTTAATTCATTACTTGATGTAACGCTGGCAATCAATGAGAATCTGCCTACATCTGAGTTACTCAGTAAATATGAAAAACTGCTGAAAGATGATCTTGAAATTGGCAAGGTGTTAATCTACAAATTAGGTGAAAAATGGGAATGCCTTCTGAATTCAGGTTTTCAAAAAAGGTTAAGTGATCTTGATCCGGAAAAGCATTTTGTAACCATACGCGAGATCTCTTTTATCAGTGCTGTCCCCGATAGAATTTCCGATGAAGTAGATATCATCATACCTGTTTTTCATAAAGACCTCCCGATAGCTTACGTACTTATTGGCGATATAGACGAAGAAAGTGAAGGTGTTAGTCCGGTTATCAAGCACCTGAAATTTATTCAGACATTGTCAAACATCATAATGGTAGCGATTGAAAACCAGAGACTTCATATTGAAAACCTGAAACAGGTAGCCATGAAAAGAGAACTTGAACTGGCTTCCCGGATGCAGACGATGCTGATCCCCAATAATAACAAACTTCCATCTAACGAGTATATATCCTTCAAATCATTTTATCATCCTCATTTTGAAGTAGGAGGAGATTATTACGATGTCATCCGGCTTTCACACGAAGAAGTCGGTTTTTGTATCGCTGATGTATCGGGAAAGGGAATATCTGCAGCTATATTGATGTCAAATTTTCAGGCAAACCTGCGTGCGTTGTTTACGAAAGATATTCCGCTTGATCTGCTTATGCAAAAATTAAATGAAAGAGTATTGGAAAGCGCTAATGGTGAAAAATTCATAACCATATTTATTGCCAAATATAATTATAACCAAAAGAAACTGGAATATATCAATGCCGGTCATAATCCTCCCCTTTTCTTCCAGATAAACGAGAATAAACTATCTCTACTGAGCAGTGGTTGTGTTGGCATCGGAATGCTTGATGATCTGCCTTTTATAAATACAAATACAATTACCATTGATAATCCTTCAAAATTGCTTTGTTATACCGACGGATTGGTTGAACTTATTGAAGGAGACGATGTTGATTACGGTTATAAATATATTGAAGAAGAAATATCCAATAATAACACTATCGAAGAAAACATCAAAGAAATGATCACACATAACAGGATAATTGAAGGAAGCGCAGCCATCTTTGATGATATTACAATTCTGGGTGTTCAGTTTTCCGGCAATTGATCCAGGCTTCTCTTCTTCCCGGTGTGGTAAACATCCAGTGCCACCAGAATAGCGGTAAATCCCCAGAATAGGGCAGAAATCTTGTCGGTGTTCAGAAAATTATTTAATAATCCATGAATGTAAAAAGTGGTTAATCCCAGTAAAACTGACAGGGATAGTATACGCATTTTTCCTTTTTCTGAATGTAAATATACCCGCATACCGGTGATCCAGGTAAGAACAATGATCACTACAAAGCTGATAACCCCTGGTAATCCGGATTCAGACAAAGGCCCCAGGTATTCACTGTGAGCATCCCCGAGGGTTCCCCGATTAGTGCTTATATTTGTCTTTTCGGCTGAGATCTGAAACGGAGCATAATTAAACATGTAGGTTCCCGGGCCCCACCCAAAGACAGGTTTTTCCCTGAACATTCTCCATGCACATCCCCACCTGTTAAGCCTTTCCAGGTTGGAATCATCATTTCTTATATTCGATATAGACTTTAAATGTTCATTAAAATTTCCGGAGGAAACCTGGGTATTCCTTGCAAGATGCATTGTAATTTCCGTTCTGTAAGAAAACACGAGGAATAAAACCAGGAGAAATCCGGCAAGCAGAAACTGCCATGGTATTCTGAGTTTAATGATCACCCCTATAACAAACACCGCAATAAGACTAACCCATGCAGCCCGCGAATAGGAAAAAACAACGGCGATGAACAAATACAAAATCAGCATGATGAACAGAACACGCTGAATATTTGAAAGAAGGCGAAATTTAGTGAAAAACAGGCCTGCAACCACCGGAATTAATATGGCAATAACCGCCCCGTAGGATGTATGATCGTTATAAAACGGTTTCACAACAAAGTAGGCAACCTGCTGATTAGTAAGGCCATAGGTTGAGTGATGGACAATGACATAAACAATGACGGCAATCAGCGGAATTAAATATGCATACAGATATTTCCAAATATACTTTCTGTCCTGAAATATCTGTGCCGCAAGAAAATAAAAAGCTGCAATAAACCAGATCCTGGCAATAAGAAATTTAAAGGAAACCAATGGCATTGAGCTGGTTATACAGGTTATGAATGTCCATCCCAGGTAAAAATATACAGCCAGTGATACCGGGTGAAATACTATTCTTCTGTCCATCATTTGCCCCTGCACAAATTTCAACCCCGTTAATATCAGTATTATGATAAGAAAAGCCTCTGCGGGAAGGGAAATGTCCACACCAATCTTACCAACTATATAGGATAAAGGGATGGAAAGTGGCACAAAAAAAACTGTTAACAGCAGAAACTTATCAAGGGCAGTAATTGCAATAAGGATAGGTATCAATAAAACCGGCAAAGCCGGAAGATAGTATATTTCATATGTTATGGCAATCCCATTCAGGACTATAAAAACAAATGAAATAACATAACCCCAAAAATATTTTTTATGAACAAGAGTGTTCAACATTATTTTCAGACTAACTTTTTTTGCATGTTTTCAATCAGCAGAAGTGAAATAGCCCCCAGGAGCAATGCTGATAGTACACTGGCGATCACAATTATGGATTTTTTCGGATATGATTTTTTTTCCGGTTTTACTGCACTGTTAACAATGAATGAATAAGGTAAGCTTTGTTCCATTTCCACTCTTGCTTCAGCATATTTTTGTTTTATTCTGCTTAATCTTGATGTTTCATGGACCAATTGGTCCCTGAGTGCAACGTATTGTCCCCCGTATTCTGATAGTACTCTTATTTTATCGGAAAGGATTGCTGCTGCCCGTGTATTATTTTCATTAATGGCTTTTGCGTAGGCTTCATAATATCTTTCAGCCTGAGTTTCATAATGATTGATCCCTAATTTCCTTATCTTTGTAAGACTATCCTGCAATTCATTCATATTTTCAACCAGAATGAGATATTCTTTTTCAACAAGTTTAAATGCCTCAAACGTCCTTTCCCTGATCATCCGGTGGAAAACGGAATCAGCCAGGGAAGCAATATCATTGGCAATATCTGCAGCCATCTGCGGATCTTTGTCCATGACCTCAACCATCACTGACATGTATGGTGTTCTTTTAAACCGGATATTAGAATTATATATGGAGTTTATTTTTGTTTTCGGAAATTTTGAAGAAGGTTTAATATTATGATGACCCATCAGGTCATATTTCTCAATAATTCTATCCCTTATTTCATCCGAGTAAAGTACCTGAAGCAGATTTTCGGCATGACTTTCCTCGCCTATTTCGTAAATGTTGTACCTTCCGCTATACCCTTCCGACAATATGCTCTTTGACACCGAAGCCCCTGTTGTGGGAAACATAATGACTGAAGCTTTAAATAAGGGAGTAATGGACAGAGAGACCATCAATGAAACGAAAAATGCCGCGGAGGCAATGATAGCAAGCGGTTTACGTTTCTGCCATAAAAAAATAACCAGATCGGCAGATGCAAAGTTATACCTGAATTTTCGCTTTTTGTCTTTTGCCATGTTTATAAAATTTTATGTAGAGTAATATCATGCAATAGTTCGTTATGTTTTTATAACATGTTGATAATACGCGTTCTGTATATTTATTTTAACATTGTTCTTTCTGTTGATAATCAACACTTTGCTCCTTTGCGTTTCTTTTAACTTTAACGAACTATTGATCATGGTTATTTCTAATCCATTAATCACACTTTAGATGCTACCAGGCTCCTTTTTATAATATCGAACTCAGGTTAATTTAACGATACTATAATTTTTCTTCCCTCTCTGGATCAACATATATTTCCCGTTAAGAAAATCAGCCGGAGTTATGATCCTTTGTTCGTTTTCCACCTTCTCCTTATTAATACTCAATCCCCCGCCTTCAATCAGCCTTCGTAATTCGCCCCTTGAACTGAAGACCCCGGAATAGTCGGTAAGAAATTCTAAAATATTTAAATTGGCATCGGAATTTTCTACTTCGAAGACAGGAACACCTTCGAAAACTGAAAGGAATAAATCCTCTTTCATGTTTTTCAGAGTATTGGTTGTTCCCTTGCCGAATAAAATATCTGAAGCTTCAATCGTTGCTTTGAAATTATCTTCACCATGCACCATCACGGTAATTTCCCTGGCCAGGGTTTTCTGTAATATCCTCAGATGGGGTGCATTCTGTTGTTCTTTTACCAGTTCTTCAATCTGTCCTCTTTTCAATAAAGTAAATATCTTAATGTATTTCTCTGCATCCACGTCTGAGACATTCAGCCAGAACTGATAAAATTTATAGGGAGAAGTTCTTCCGGGATCAAGCCATACGTTACCTTCCTCCGTTTTACCGAATTTACCACCGTCAGCTTTGGTAATGAGCGGACAGGTAAGCGCATATGCCTCTCCACCTTCAATTCTGCGTATCAGTTCAGTACCCGTAACGATATTCCCCCACTGGTCGGAGCCTCCCACCTGCAACCTGCAATCCATGGTCCGGTAGAGGTGAAGAAAATCATATCCCTGCACCAGCTGATAGGAAAATTCCGTATAAGACATACCTGACTTTGAATCCTCACCCAGTCTTTTTTTCACAGAATCTTTAGCCATCATGTAGTTCACCGTAATATGCTTCCCTACATCTCTTATAAAATCCAGGTAACTGTAACCTTTCATCCAGTCGTAATTATTTACCATAACCGCTACATTGGGAATATCAGAGTCGAAATCAAGGAAGCCTGAAAGTTGTTTTTTAATGCATTCCTGGTTATGGCGCAATGTTTCCTCGGTAAGAAGATTCCTTTCCTGTGATTTTCCGGAAGGATCCCCAATCATACCTGTAGCCCCCCCTATTAATGCAATGGGTTTATGACCTGCGAGCTGAAAATGTTTAAGCAGCATTATTCCCACCAGATGTCCTATATGCAGTGAGTCGGCTGTAGGATCAATCCCAAGATAGCCAGGAGTCATTTCTTTGTTCAGCTGTTCTTCCGTTCCGGGCATAACGTCATGGAGCATACCCCTCCATTTCAGTTCTTCAACATAATTCATGTAAAGAAAATTTTTTCAAATATAGGTAATTATAAAGATTTATTAAATTTCATATCTTAGCTGAATGAACCCAAAAAATAAACCGGTATTTCAAAAACGCATATTCTGGGACGTTAACTTTGAACAACTCGACTACGATGCCAAAGCCAGTTTCGTGATTGAGAGAGTTTTCGAAAGGGGTGACGTGGAAGACATCCGTCAATGCCGGAGGTATTACGGGGATGAGAAAGTAACGGAAGCCTTACTGAAAGCCAAATATTTACCCTTGCACACGATTTATTTTGCAAGTGCAGTTATTAATAAACCTGTTGAAGAATTCAGATGTTATACTTTGAGACAGTTGAACCCGGGACTCTTTCCATACTAAAAGAGCTGATGGAACTGCCATCGATGCAGGCATTTTCGCTGGTGGGAGGAACTTCTTTATCGCTTCGCTATGGACACCGCAGTTCAGAGGATCTGGATTTATTCTTCCATGAAAAGTTTGACCATTTTGTGATTGTTAAGTCTCTTGAAGATAGATTCAAGCAGCGGTTTGTTTACAAGCAGCAGCAAACCCAGTTTGGAATTTTTTGTTTTATTGACAAGATTAAAGTAGATATTATTTACTTTCCCCACCCACCTATTGCCGGCATTGACACAATTGAAAATATTAGAATGTACAGCGTTGCGGATGTTGCAGCCATGAAAATCCAGGCTATTTTAGGCCGTGGAAAGAAAAAAGATTTTTGGGATTTACACGAATTATTACAACATTATTCATTACAGCAAATTATGGACTGGCATAAACAGAAATACCCCGGTCAAATGCTTGCCATTAGTATTCCACATGCTATCACATATTTCGTGGATGCTGAAGAGAGTGAAACTCCTGTAAGTTTTAAGAATCAAACCTGGGAAAGTGTGAAAAAAAGCATTCAGGGAGTTGTACGTGAATATCTCAGATGAGATACGATAAAACCCTTATGTTTCTTTAATGACAGTGTCCGTTTTTTTCTCAGGAGCAGGAAAATGAAAATGTTCAAACCTGAAATACGGGAAAATGAGAGGGGCAATGGCTGCAACAGGAGGATATAGAAATGATTCATCCTTATCTTTCCGTGATATCATTTCGGAATGAGGATCAAAGAAATTCAGGATACCGATTATTATACTCAGGATAAAAGCCATCTTTAATCCGTTGAAAACAACCCCTGCCAGCCGGTTGACAAACCCCAGTGCAATCGCACGTATTAATGAATCAAGAAGTCTTGCCACAAGATGAACAAGTAAAACAATTACAATAAACGTAAGTGCGAATGAAATAATTCTCAGTGTTTCCGGGTCTTTGTCAATATATTTCATAAGGAAAGACATGGCGAAACCGGAAAAATAAATAGCCCCGTAAATTCCCAGTATCAGTGCAGCGAGGCCGGCGACAGCAATGATCAGTCCTTTCGTGAAACCCCGGTAAACTGCCCACAGCAGAGGGATGATAATAATTATATCCAGGTAGTTCATTTCTTAGGGATTTTTTCTTTTAGCAATTCCAGTGAAAACCAGTCAATCTGAGAAGAAAAATCATTTTCGCATTCATAGGCCAGAATATATTTAATACGTTTTTCGAGATTCGGGTGCGAAGATATAATTTCAAAATCACTAAAAAGACTGTTCTCAGGGTTTTCTTTCAGTCGTCTGAAAAATGATGCCAGTATTCGCGGTTCCACATTATCCTTTTCCAGTATTTCACAGGCGTACAGGTCAGCCTCTTCTTCCTGTTTACGGTTATATCCGGCGGATAAAAGGGTTTTTGCAATTTCGGTGGTTATGTATGAGTTACCTGAAGTAAGAAGTTCAAGTCCGAGTTCCTTAATAAGCCGTGTTATGATGTGCCGCTTCACAATATGTCCGGCCTCATGTGCCAGGATCGCAAAAAGTTCAGCAGAAGTTTCGCAAAAATCAATGAGTCCGGTTGTTATCAATATATTCCCTCCCGGCAGGGCGAATGCATTTACCATTTCATTCTTCACTGTAATGATATTAAATGTACGCTCTTCATAGCCTGCCAGGGATGACAATCTTTCAGACACCACCTGAAAAACAGAATCAATTACAGGTTCATTAAGTCTTTCAAAGCCGTTGAATGTCAGGATCACCTCAGTGTACTTATCGCCCAGCATTTTTTCCTTTTCGGGATTCAGAATAACAGGGTGGGAAGGCAAATTAATTAAAAGGGAAATGGCAGCCCAGACGAGGCCGCCAATCCCAATCAATAAAAGAAATTCTGTGATGATCTTTCTCATTTTATAATGCGGGAGGTTTATTCACAAAACCTGTTTCATCACGGTCTTTTTTCCTGAAAGCCTGATAATATGAAAGCTTTCCAAAGAAAACAAAATAATACATTCTTCCCTTATGTGCCCGCACTGCACCTATGATGCTGAAGATAAAGTAAACAAGATTAATGATCCCTGCAGTTATTGCATATCCCCAGAAAACATTTGTAAACGGGTTTCCTTTAACCAGGTTGACGATAGCCCAAATAATGCCGTAACTGTTAATAAGTGAAACGGGCAGTTGAGAGTAAAGTGACTGCAGCGTATGAAATTTTACAAAGCGACCTTTATCACGGTTCACAAAATAATACACTATTGCAGCGATCATATTTACCACCGGTAAAGGAAGTCCGATTGCAGTGGTGGCGAACATCATCAGATATGATCCCGTTGCATCTTCTTTTTCCCGCTCACTTAATTCATGCGGCTGGGGCATTGGATAAAATTCCATTCAGGACTGATCTTTAGTTGTTATTTAATTCACAATTAGACTTCATCTCCTGTAAACGGAGGGTATTTATCAGTCATAAACTGCATATACAGGTTGATCCTTGTTGTCCATCTTATCTGACCCACCACCCAGTTATGGAAAGAAGCAGGGTATTTACCAGTAAAAAGTACTATCCACCATGAAAGAAAGACAAGAATTCCGACAAAGATTGCGCGAAAGAAAAGGATAAAGAAGTGAGGGATATATACATAAAAGAAGCCGAAGAACAATCGTATAAGGACCAGGCCTCTGCTTATTTTTTCGGGATAAGGGACATCCAGGCTGGTATAATTATCAGAAGCCTTAATGCCAAAAGCCGGATAACCGTCAGATACATTCATTATCCTTGCATTAAGTCTGATACCCCATCGGAGCAGTCCTGTCTGAAATTCAAACATACTCTGTGGATATTTTCCGGTAAAGAGCACGATCCAGAATGCGACAAACCGCAGGATAGCTCCCCATATACCCACAAAAAACAGCAGGAATCCATGCGGAAGCATAATGTAGAAAAAACCAAAAATGGTTCTGAGGAGAAGCTCCAGTCGTGAGTACTTCTCCTGAAGTTTAATTTCGAGTTTCATGTTATAAAGTATTAAGTCAGTAAAAAAAACAAAAAGCAAGTTACAGTTTATTATTAATAAATAACTCAATAAAAAAGGATTTTTTTAAGAAGGGGGGACGAAGGGGACGAAGGGGACGAAGGGGACGAGTGACGGGTGACGGGGGGTTGAGTGGTTATGTGTGTGAGGATGTGGGGGCAAAGCTAATTTCAGATTTCAAATTTCAGATTTCAAATTACTCATCGCTAATTCATAATCCGGTGGCTGAGCTTATCGAAGCCGGGGATTTTAATTTCCACCTTCTTTCAGAATATAGGTTCTTTGCGTTAAAGAAGAAAAGGATTATATTTGCGGGGGAAAAGAGAGGGATCAGGGGATCACGGGATCAGGGGATCAAGGTTAGCAAAGGAATACCTGAATAGAATATATTTTAAGAGAAATGTTTTAATCTATCTATCATGCCCTCACTTGATCCCGTGATCCCGTGATAGCGTGATCCCTTAAAACGGCCTCATAGTTCAATGGATAGAACGGCGGTTTCCTAAACCGTAAATCCAGGTTCGATTCCTGGTGGGGCTACAAAATATACCCCTTATTCTATTGTGAATAAGGGGTTCTTGTTTTTTTGTACCCCTGAATTGTACCCCTTTTTCGAGTCCTGGAAGTTTTTCACTGGCTGTGTAAGTACCCCCTTTTTCCTACAGAATAAGATTAGACATTTTCGTTTGATTTTTTACTCTCATAAATTCTATTGGGCTCATATCGTTTAAACTATCATGTGGATGATCATTATTATAATCATTCAGGAATGATATACCCTCGAGACTCGCTCTTTTATAAGGTCGTGAAATGAACTCTTCATATCATCAGGCAGAAAACTTATGTTTATAAATTCATGCCATTGCAGTTCGGCATTCTTGAATTTGTCAAACATGTTTTCAATTGCCTTAGCATCAATATCAAACCTATTTATGGCTTCCAGAAAATCCTTTCTCCTGAGTTTTTTCTTTTTACCATTTAATGTCAGAGCCAGATCTTCTTCATCTCCTTCCACAACAAGACTTGATGCAACCATATCATAAGCCGGACTTAACACATAACCCAGTCCCGGTCTATCATATAGTGAGAAATTCTTTAAATGCATATCTGCATTTCCTGTCAGGAACGAGAACAGAACTTGTTCGAAGAAATTAATAATGTCTAATCCAGGATTTGTTGAGTATCTAATGATGGTTTTTCCAATTTGTTCATGGGAACCATTGTATTTATGTTCAGTTAGTCTTTCTGTCAGCTGACACATATCTTCCATATGAATCTTTGCCTCATTTATCCTGTCAATCCTTTTGGTTATGTATGAAAGTTTACCTGATTTCAGCCTGATCAGAGAATGAGGTACTACATCTATTCCCGAAATTTCGGCAAGATGCATCGTGAGATCTTCAAGTTCAGGAAGAAATCTATATTGTGTTGTAGGTGGTTTTAAAATATACCCTCCCCATAGTCCTACTATTGTAAATCGTTGGGGTTCGTTTTTCTTTGCAAGTTTATCAAGATGTAAAGATAATTTTGGTTGCACCCCTGTTACAGTTGTTTGGGTTTTAACTACCTTTTCAGCAAGCTGTAACATTTGATCTTCTGACCATGGTAGTTCAGGGGGATTGGGTGTCCCAAATATTTTTCTGGAGCAAGCACTATGAAATTCTGATTTTTCTTCTCCAAGCGGTTGATAACAATATAAACATCTGCTCATAGCCTGAAATTATGAATGATCTTCTTCGATACTGACAGCACCTATGCAATCCCTGCAGGATGCAAGCAGCAATCCCATACGGTCACGGGCATTCAATTTCCAGTTCCTTTCAGCAATTTCCAACAACCATCCCTCCGGGATAAGTCCATCAAAAAAAGGAAACATTGTTTTACTAACAAAGGGTTTATTCTGTAACGGGAGAGTGAGGCTGATTGGTCTAACCTCTGAACCGTTCAAGTAATTCACATCATATATAAATGAATAACCATCTTCTGATTCTTTTATAAAACCAGCCAGTTCGCTGTGCATGCAGACTTTAGCTTTCCTCATTCATTTAATAGTTTTTCACGGTTTATTGATTGTGGTCCAAGTTCCTGCCCAAACAGTTTCAAGACCTGATTTACTTTATCCATTCTTAATGTTGTTTTACCCTGCTCAAGATCACGAACAAATCGTAATCCTACGCCAGCTTTTTCGGCCAATCGTTGTTGAGTCAAACTTAATTGCCTTCTTTTACTTTTAAGAAAGTCGGACAATGTCATTGGAATCTGTTCCATCTTATTATACCTTTTCGGGTATAAAGATAATAATAATTCTCAAATATATACCTTTTCGGGTATAAAAATAAGATAATTAATGATAAATATACCCTAACGGGTATATTTTCTGTGTGTTGGATCTGTATTATACCCGATACGGCCCATTTCCAAAAGCGCAAATATTCCATGAAAAACATTTTTTTCTTGTGAAGTACGCTTATTTTCTATTGATGTCTGTGAAAAACGTTTATTTTTCACCAGTTATTATTTAATGATAAATGAACAAGAAAATTAACGCTTCACTATTTTTAATCTGGCTTCAGTGTGTTCGAAGAATGAATTACATTGTTTGAGGTAATCCAACATTACATTATAATCTTCTCCATATATATTCTCGCTAAACTCATGTGCCCGTTGTAACATCGAAATATAAGGTAAGGGATCGCTTTGTCTCGTCAATTTTCTAAGTGTACCTAAATAATCATCCCGATAAACAGCGGGTATAATAATTTTTGATTGTCCATCCTTTACTAATTCTGCATTCATCATAATTCTTGCAATACGCCCATTTCCATCAATGAATGGATGAACTTCACTTATTACGAACATAATGAATGCAGCCTTGGCAAAAGGGTGATCAAGTGCTTGAAAAAAGTCAAATGACTGTAATAAGGTGCCACGTACCAGATTAAAATCCACAAATGAAGTCGAGCCTGCAAAATTGTTATTATCCTTAAATAAACCAGGATTCTTTTCAGGCCTGGCTTCCATTAAAATTTTATGCCGGTAACTGATAATCTGTAAAAGATTATCAGTATTGTCAGAATGAAAATTATTTCCAATAAAAGCAATTATATGCACCAAATAGTTAAATATTTTCCAGCATCATTGTATAATTAGATAATAATTAACGAAATCAGGAATCAAATTCCACCAGTTTTTCCTTTTTGCTAACTTCATTCCAAAGTTTAATGGACATTGATCCATCTAACTTCTTGTTAGCGTTCATGTTAAAAAACACTCCAAAAAAAGTTTGAAAAAAACTTGACAATTGAAAAAAAATGTTGTTACTTTACATACTGAACGGTAGGTATTTTTTATAAGTAGTTTATGGAGACAAAAGAAAAAATATTGCAAGTTGCCTTTAACTTATTTTTGGAAAGAGGGTACAAAGAAGTTTCACTGAAAGATATATCAGATTTAGTAGGATTAACCAAAGGTGCTTTCTATCATCACTTTACAAGCAAGGAAGATATGTTCCGACAAATTGTCGAAAACTATCTCCTTGCAGATAGTGATAGATTTTACGGAGGTTGTTCACGCAATAATCTTAAGCAGTTCATGTATGAATACTTACAGGAACTAATTGCCTATATGGATAAAATGCAACAACAGATTTTTTCAAGGAGCAATAAATCAGGGATTTCTTTCTATACAATACTATTCGATGCTTTAAAAATATTTCCGGATTTTGCAAATAAGTTAAAGGAGGTTCACGAAAACGAAAGAAAAGTATGGGAAGAAGTCATTAACAATGCCAAAGCAAACGGAGAGATCAGAAAGGAATTTAACAGCAAACAATTAGCGAAGACTTTTATAAGTATTAACGATGGTTTGGGAATGCATTCAATGCTCGAAGGAAGGTTTGAAGAGGTACATGGAGAAATATTTACCATGTGGAATACAGTTTATAGCTTGATTAAAACATAAAAATTTTAACCAAACAACATACCTAACGGTAGGTATGTAAATTAAATATTACAAGTATGAAAAATTTAATTATTTCATTGCTGCTGGTATCCCCGATAACAATCCGCACTGCAGCTCAAGACCAAATGGATACCATTTACTTAAGCAGAATTGTGGACCTGGCGTTACAGAACAACCAGGCCATAAAAATTGCTGAGCTTGAAAAACAAAAGGCTATTTTTCAGCACAAAACAAGCCGGAGTAATCTGATGCCTCAGGTTGAGGCTTATAGTACCTTCTCGTACTACTACGCCATACCCAAAATAATTATACCCGGCGAAATATTCGGACAGCAGGGTAATATTCCTGTTGAGTTCGGTACTAAGTACGACTGGAATAATGGGTTTAGGTTCACCCAGTTAATCTACAATCAAAGCTACTTTACAAACCTTCAGATAATTGAAGAAATGACTAAAATCCAGGATTTAAACACTCAGCTAAAGAAGGAGGAAGTAGTTTTCCAGATCTCTCAGCTCTACTATTTGTGCCAAACCATTGATTGGCAGATTTCTGTAGTGGATAGCACTCTCAAACAGATGCAAAAACTCATTGATATTGTAAAAAAACAACAAATCAATGGGCTGGCCAGACAAGCAGATGTTGAGCGTGTAATAATTGATGTAAGAAAAATTGAAATTCAGAAACAAGAACTTGATTCTCATTTTCAACAACAGCTTTTCTTACTTAAACTTTTAACAGGTTTAGATCCTGATGCTAAAGTTATGTTATCGCGAGCTTTACCGGTGAGGTTACAAGCAGCTGATTCTGCTGACAATAAACGAACCGAATTGCTTATGCTCGAAAAACGGAAAGAGCTTGTTGCACTTCAGGTAAAAGCAGAAAAACACTCCCAACTTCCTTCCCTGGCGTTATTTGGACAACACTATTACCAGGGAATGCGTGATGAGTTTGATTTTTTTGATGGAGGAAAGGATCGCTTCTTTAAAGTTGGAATAGTGGGGTTACAGCTGAATGTTCCAATCTTTGAAGGTTTTTCAAAACGTAACCAGGTGAGATTAAAAGAAATTGAATTTAACCAGGTTCAGGCACAATCAGAACAATTAAAGCTATTGGATTTAAAAGAGAAAAATGAAGCCCTTACAGTTTATAAAACTCAATTAGAAGAACTTGGTAAGTTATCTGAAAACATTAAATCGGCTCAACAAATTTATCAATCTAATCTATGGTCATACCAGCAACAGGTTATCAGTTTAACCGACCTGATTATTTCCGAAAGCCAGCTTGCTGAAATCCAAATGCAGTATTACGGAACCATTTTTAAATTATTGAGCTCTGAGTTAGCCATGAAAAAATTAAACGGAAAACTATTGATTAATAACAATTAAAAGTAAAAAACATGAAAACAACCGTTAAATCATTCCGCAAATTTACTGGTATAACCATTCTGTTAACCGCTCTCGTCATAATCGTTGTCTCCCTTATCAGTATTAAAAGAGAGAAGGAAACAGTCTTTCAAAAGTTAATGGAGTATAACCAGATTGTTCCGGTAAAAACTATAGTTGCATCCAGCAGGCATTTTGATCAAACATTATCAGAATCAGGCCGGTTTCAATCATCAAAGAGTGTTGACGTTATTTCGAAAGTGCGCGGTAATGTGCTGAATGTAAATATACTTATTGGCGAATATGTTCAAGCGGGTAAAGTTCTTATAGAAGTTGAAAAAGGGACTTTGCAGAGCCAGTACGAGCTTGCAAAATTAGCCCTTGAAAATGCTGCCGTCGATTTGAAGCGATTTGAAGAACTGGTAAAAGAGGATGCGGTAACGAAGTTACAATATGAAACTGTCAGATTGGGCTATCAAAATGCAATAACAAACTTCGAATTAGTGAAAGAACAGCTGGATAATACTGTCATCACGGCCCCTGTAAGTGGATATATAACACAAAGAAACATTGAAAAAGGAAGTTACATTCTGCCTGGTATCCCTTTGGTAACCATTTCCCGGATTTCTGAATTAGTATTTATGGTACAGGTTTCTGAAAGTGATGTTCTTCTTTTAAAAAAGAACGACAGTGTTCAGATCCGGCCTTCAACCAGCCAAAATGATACTATTGTTGGACTTATCAGGGAAATTGCTGTAAACAATTCCTTGTCTGGTAGATACGATATTCTGATTGCTCTCGAAAACTCTTCATCGAGCATCAGGCCCGGTATGAACGGGGTTGCAACATTCAGGATTCATGATTTGAGTAAACAAATAATTATCCCCCGGAAATGTATTGTGGGGAGTGTTCTTGTCCCCAGGGTTTTTGTCCTTTCAGGTGACAGCGTTTTATTGAAAGATATTTCAGCTTCCCTGCTCGATGAAAACTCGGTAATTGTGAACCGGGGAATTAGTGAGGGAGATGAAATAATTCTTACAGGGCAAATAAACCTTGAAGAAGGAACTAAAGTAAAGGTATTACAAAACATATAAAACCATGAGCCATGAATATATCAGAGTTTTCCATAAAACGACCGATCCTGATCATAGTTATCTTTATTGCTCTTACCTTTTTAGGTTTAATTGGATTAAGCAAACTAAACTATGAATTGCTGCCAAAAATGGATTCTCCTGTGCTTACTATTATTACACCATATCCGGGAGCAGCACCCACAGAGGTTGAAAATAGCGTAAGCAAAAAGATTGAAGGAGCAATTAGTGGTATGCCCAATCTTGATGTGGTGCGATCCATATCTCAGCAGGACATATCAATGGTTCTGGTTACCCTGAAAATCGGAGCAGATGTTGATCAGGCCCTTAATGAAGCTTTGCGCAGGATTCAGTCCGTAAAATCTGATTTACCCGCTTTAGCTTACGATCCTTCAGTTAACAAGATTTCTGTTAACGAAATGCCAGTCCTTACGTTGGGTGTTGAATCTGAAAAACCAAATTCAGAGCTTTATGATTTGATTGAGTACTTTATAAAGCCAAGGCTAGCCAAGATTCAGGGTGTAGGTGAAATTCAGGTTGTGGGAGCATCTTCGGCTGAAATCCAGGTAAATATTAATAAGAATAAACTGGATAATTCAGGGGTATCCATTCTTCAGGTTGTTGAATCAGTTCAAAAATCAAATTACGATTTTCCTGCCGGAATCATTGAAAACCAGGATGGTATTACTTCACTAAGGATGTCCGGTAAATTTAATTCAATTTCAGAACTCTCAAATCTTGTTGTTCTTCAAAAACCCGATGGCTCCATAGTTAAATTAAAGGATCTGGCGGAAATAATTCACAACGACCAGGAGCCAAAAACAATTTACCATATTAATGGTCAGCAAACCATTGGTTTACAAATTATCAAAAACCAGGATGCAAATACAGTGCAGGTAATTGATCAGATAAAAAATGAACTAAATACGCTGGTTCAAGAGTATAAAAGTATAAATCTGGAATTTCACGTATCAAACGATGGCTCAATTATTATTAAAGAAGCTGCCAGTGGCGTAACCCGAGACTTGGTGTATGCCATAATATTAGTTACTATCATAATGCTTTTGTTTCTTCATAGTCTGCGAAATGCACTTATTATCATGGTAACTGTTCCCTTGTCGTTGGTGGCAACATTTACCGGAATTAGTCTTCTGGGTTATTCACTTAACCTTATGACATTGTTAGGATTATCGGTTATTATTGGCACACTGGTAGATGATGCGATTGTAGTTCTTGAGAATGTGTACAGGCACATGGAAATGGGGAAATCGAAGTGGCAAGCCACCCTGGAAGCGCTAAAGGAAGTTAGCTTAACTGTAATTTCAACTTCATTGGTGCTCATTGTAGTTTTTTTTCCTGTTGCCTTATCGGAAAGTATAATTTCTCCAATCATTGAACCCTTTGCTATGGTTATAGTTATATCGCTGATCGTAAGCACACTGTCAGCATTAACGCTTATACCGATTTTAACATCGAGATTATCGAAACTCCAAATAAATGGTGGGAAGAATCTTTTGCACCGAATATTTCAATTTCTTGAAAAAATGATTTCCGGGTTTTCCGCAAAAATTATCAGAATCCTTATCTGGTCATTAAGAAGGCCAGGATGGACTCTTCTGATTGCAACGATAATGTTTTTTGCATCATTTGGCTTAATCGGCGGAGGTTTTATTGGCAGCGAATTTTTAAGTATGGGCGATGTAGGCGAGGGAATTATCACATTAGAATACCCAGTAAATTACACATTAAAACAAAATAATATTGCAACCAAAAAAATTGAGGCTTATATTAGTTCTAAACCAGAGGTAATTGGCATTTACACATCTGTGGGTAAGGGATCTGGAATTTTTAATGTTCAATCGGATTTTGATAAAACTGAGATAATAGTTAAGCTTATCGGCAAAAAAGAACGGGATGTGTCTTCTTCTATATTTTTCAAAAAGCTGGAAAATGAGTTAAATTCACTGTTTACTGACGTTAAAGTCAGAACAGGTATCATTACCATTATGGGTGTATCTGACGATGCTCCAATACAAATTGTATTTCAGGGAGTTGACAGAGACTCATTGATGTTGTTTGCAAGTAAGATGATGAAAGAAGTAAAGAAAATAAACGGCACAAATAATGTGAAGCTTACCATTGAAGGGGGCATACCTGAAGTTCTGATACGATTCGATAAGGAAAAAATGGCCCGGCTTGGAGTTGATCCGCAGGTTGCAGGATTAACAATTCAAACCTCTTTTAGTGGATTCTCTAAAAGTAAAATGCAGACAGGTGATTCTGAATATCCCATCAATATTCGATTGGATAAGTATAACAGGAACTCGCAGGAGGATGTGCAAAATTTAACCGTGATCAATAACATGGGACAAATGATAAAGCTAAAGCAATTTGCCGATATTATTGAAGGATCAGGTTCTTCGAGGATTGAAAGATATAACCGGATTAACTCGGTGGTACTTGAATCGCAGGTAATTGGCAGGTCGGTTGGTGAGGTGGGCAACGAAATCCTTCAACTTCTTGATAAATCACATATGCCAAATGGGATAGAATACCTGCCCGAAAATGAGTTGAAATTTCAGGCAGATGCTTTTGGAACACTTGGCGTTGCGTTACTCATAGCTATAGTTTTGGTATATTTGGTGATGGTGGCATTATACAATAATTTTCTCCACCCGTTGGTTGTTATGTTCTCAATACCGCTGGCTGTAATCGGAGCTCTTTTTGCGTTGGCTCTGACCCGGGAAAACCTTAGCATTTTATCAATTTTAGGTATCATAATGCTAGTGGGTTTAGTAACCAAAAACGCAATATTAGTAGTTGATTTTATCAATACCCTGCGCTCAGAAAAAATGAGAATAACCAGAGCCATTATAACTGGTGTTAAGTTAAGGATCCGTCCGATTCTTATGACTGCAATCTCAACCGTAGTTGGAATGCTGCCTATTGCATTATCGCAATCTCCCGGCAGCGAATGGAAAAATGGGTTGGGCTGGGTGTTGATTGGCGGGATTACAAGTTCCATGTTACTTTCATTAGTAATTGTTCCGGTGTTATATAGTGTAGTTGAAAGATTGAAGACCAAAATTATTAAATAGAACTGATTATCTTCAGTAAACAATGTTGCTGTTTTTTCACTCATGGTTAGATTTTTTTGCCTAATTTTAACCGGAAGGAGTATCAGCAATACCATACCCATAATCAATATATCGGCATTTTCTCATTAACACCAAAAACACTGAAATTCCATGACCAAAATCAGCAAAAATAAAAAGAGCAGCGCTTCGTCATCAACAATCGATGTACGCAGCGGTATGGATGTAAATTCCCTTAAGCAGGCAATTACCGAACACCTTTTTTTCCAGCAGGGGCGTAACATTGTGAATACCTCTTTAAACGACCTCTATATGGCGGTATCCTATACAGTTCGGGACAGGCTTCTGCAACATGAACACAAGACGATGAATGCAGTTTTTGACGATAAGAACGTGCGGCTTGTCAGCTACCTTTCGGCCGAGTTTCTTTTAGGGCCGCAGCTCGGTGCCAACCTTATCGATCTGGATATATACGATAAAATGAAGCAGGCCGTGGAAGAACTTGGATTTAATTTTGATGAAATAATAGCCCAGGAGGAAGAGCCCGGATTGGGTAATGGCGGACTCGGGCGTTTGGCAGCCTGCTATATTGACTCGCTGGCTTCACAGCAGATTCCTGCAATTGGTTACGGAATACGTTATGAATTTGGCATCTTCGATCAGGAGATACACGATGGCTGGCAGGTTGAAAAAACCGATAAATGGCTTCGCAAAGGAAATCCATGGGAAAGTGTTCGCCCGGAGCTTGCCGTAAATGTCAATTTCGGAGGGTATACAGAGACTTGTGTCGACTCTGATGGCCGTACCTATTTCCGGTGGATACCTGCCTACAAGGTAACCGGAATACCCTGCGATACCCCGGTTATGGGATACCGGGTACCCTCGTGCAACTTCCTTCGCCTGTGGAAATCTGAGGCTGAAGAATCGTTCGACTTTAAATCGTTCAATCAGGGTGATTATTATAAAGCGGTAGACTATAAGGTTAAATCGGAAAATATCAGCAAGGTCCTCTACCCTAACGACGAAATGCTTGAAGGGAAAAAACTCCGGCTTAAACAGCAGTATTTCTTTGTTTCGTGCTCGTTGCAGGACATGATGAACATACATTTGAGATTCGAAGGCAAGCCGCAGGAGTTTTATAAAAGATGGGCCATACAGCTTAACGACACGCATCCTGCCGTATCTGTTGCTGAGCTTATGCGCATCCTTGTTGATGAATACCAGGTCGATTGGGAAACGGCCTGGGATTGCACCTGCAAAACTTTCAGCTATACAAATCATACCCTGCTTCCGGAAGCCCTGGAAAGATGGTCTGTAGGTTTGTTCGAATATCTCATTCCGCGGGTGCTTGAGATCGTATATGAAATCAATCACCGCTTTCTGCAGGAGGTAAGCACGCGATTCCCGGGAGATGCCGGCAAACTGTCGCGGATGTCTATTATTGATGAAAGCGGAGGAAAGTACATCCGTATGGCCAACCTGGCCTGCGCCGGAAGCTCTGCTATTAATGGCGTGGCAGCATTGCATACCGAACTGCTGAAAGAATATGTATTGCACGACTGGGTAGAAATGTACCCGCAACGGTTCCATAATGTAACTAACGGGGTGACCCCGCGCCGGTTTGTTATTCTGAGCAATCCCGGACTAAGCAGGCTTATCACCGAATCCATAGGTGACAAATGGCCGGGCAAACTTGATGAATTACGCAAACTTGAGCCCTTTGCCAACGATGCATCATTCGTACAAAAATTCCGGAATGTTAAACTGGACAATAAAAAGCATCTTGCTGCCCTGATAAAAGAGAGAACCGGTATTACCGTTAATCCTTCTTCATTGTTCGATATACAGGTAAAACGCATACACGAGTATAAAAGGCAGCATCTTAATGTATTGAATATTATAACACTTTACCTGCGGATAAAGCAGGATCCGGACATTGACATGGTTCCCCGCACCTTTATCTTCGGAGGCAAGGCAGCACCCGGATATCATAAGGCAAAACTGATTATCAAGCTGATTAATTCAGTGGGTGAAATTGTGAACAATGACCCGGATATAAAAGACCGGATCAAAGTAGTATTCTTCCCCGATTTTAATGTGACGAATGCCCAACATATTTATCCTGCTGCCGATCTTTCAGAGCAGATATCCACTGCCGGCAAAGAAGCCAGCGGAACGGGCAATATGAAGTTCTCGATGAACGGGGCGCTAACCATTGGAACCCTCGATGGAGCAAATATTGAGATCCGTGAGGAAGTCGGTGAAGATAATTTCTTCCTTTTTGGCTTAACGGCTGCACAGGTTGAAGAAACCAAACGGAAGGGCTATGATCCTCACTTCATTTACTCTCATAATCCCGAGCTGAGAGAAGTAATAAACATGATTAAGTCCGGCCTGTTCTCAAGGGGAGATACGGAGCTGTTTAAACCAATTACCGACAATCTGCTATGGCATGACCCGTTTATGCTGATGGCCGATTATCCGCTGTATGTAGACTGCCAGGAACTGGTTTCTGAAACCTGGAAGAATCCCGGAAAATGGAATGAAATGGCAATACTGAATGTGGCAAGAATAGGAAAATTTTCATCCGATCGCTCTATTCAGGATTACTGTGAAAAGATATGGCATGTTAAACCGTTCAGGATTAAGTGATTAGACTCTATAAATTTTACCAGGCTTTTTAACTGAATACATTGGCAATACTGATAATAATCATAACTTTTGGAAGGTCATTGATTTTAATCAATAAACTGCTATTTCCATTTATTTATATTTGTTTTTATGCAATATGTTAAAAATATAACTATATTTATGCAATAAAATCTGGTTCTATGCAAAAAGGGTTATATTTTAAATATTTGACATATGTCTGAAAAACCCATAGGAAGCACATGGCTAAAAGAGAAATATCAGCTTTTTAATATTAAGTCGTCTCATGAATCTTATCTTGGCACGAGGTCGAAAGTTGAAGTGCTGCGAGACGGGACAATAATAGAAACTTTTCAGAAGGCCCAATATACTTTAAAAGCTGATAATCCTTTATATCATTTTGAGTTTGCTCTGAAATATGACGATATTCAAATAAATTTCTTTCAGGCTGTTTTAAAACGTATCCCTGTAAAAGATATTATTGAATTTGTAAAATCCGCACCAAACTTCAAAAATTCCAGAAAGATTGGATTTTGGTATGAATTCTTAACTGGTGAACGCCTTCCCATTAAAGACAGACCAGGCATTAATTATGTAGATTTAATAGACTCAAAACGTTATTTTACAGGAGTTCTTATCAAAAATACCAGGTGGCGAATAAACAATAATTTATTGGGTGATGTGGGTTTTTGCCCTACTATAAAGAAAACAAATACCATTATAAAAGCTCTTGGACTTGATTATCCTGAGATGCTCAGGGAGCTCTCGAGAAACTATCCCCCTGAAATATTAAACCGTGCCAATAATTATTTATATAAGAAAGAAACCCGTTCATCTTACCAAATCGAAAAAGAAGAACCAACACCGGATCGTATTGAAAGATTTGTAAGTTTATTGAGTAATGCCGGCAAGAAAGATATTAGCGACCTGCTTAGTGAGGAATCATTGGTAATATTACAGAATCAGATTGTTGATCAACGTTTTTCAGCGACAGGCTTCCGGGATTTTCAAAATTATATTGGCCAGACAACATGGAATTATGATGAGATCATTCATTACGTTTGTCCACCGCCGGAATTTCTTTCTGATTTAATGAAAGATCTTTCAGTTACTGCCATTAGAATGGAAGGTGTCAATCCCATTGTCCGGGCAACTGCTATAGCATTTGGATTTGTTTTTATTCATCCATTTGATGATGGGAATGGAAGAATTCATAGATTTTTAATTCACGATTTCTTATCGAGAGATAATTTCTTACCTGCAGGAATGATAATACCGGTTTCTGCTCATATGGTAAATAATCTGAAGCTTTACGATGATGCTCTTGAAGCCTATTCTAAACCAATTATGCAGATAATTAAGTACACAAAAGATAAAAAACAGAAATTAACTGTTTTAAATGACTCTGAAGTTGAAGGATATTATAGGTTCCCGGATCTCACAGCACAAACTGAATATTTATGTACAGTAATTGATACAGCTATATCCAAAGATCTTCCAAATGAATTAAATTTCTTGCAAAACTACGATGAGGCTAAAGAATTAATGAAGCATAGAGTCGATATGCCAGATAAGTTAATTGATTTATTTATCCGGTTTACTCATCAGAACAATGGGATCTTTCCAAAAAAGAGAAGAAACACCTTCCATATGCTAAATGATGATGAAATTAAAGCACTTCAGTCTATCTTTCAGGATGTCTTTACTTTAGCTAAATAATGAGGGAACATCACGGGCATATATTTAATACTGCCACTCCTTTATGTAATCATAAACAGGTATTTTCGTTGAAAGAAGTAATCCAACGATAGTTTACCTGCCCCATAAACGAGAAGAAAAACAATAAGCAAGGTCATTGCAAAATCTGTTCTTGAATCATGAGCCATCTGCCAGAATCCTTTTTCCTGTAAAATCGGAATCTTGGTGGTTAGGATGGCTGTTATCATAATAGTAAGCAATGGTATTGCAGCAACTCTTACAAAAAAGCCAATCAGCATAAGCACACCACAGACAATTTCAAATGATGCCACAAATGCTGCCAGAAACTCCGGATTTGCAAATCCGATTCTTTCAAAACGACCTGCGCCTACAAGTTCGGGAAAAAGAAATTTCTGGATTCCCTCAGAAAGAAAAACCAAACCAACAATTGATCTCGGCAGGATTGACCGGTAATCATCAACAGTAGTAAAAACAATGTTTTGAATGTTTTTCATGGCTAAATATTTTAAACAATCCCGGCGCCCAAAGCAACTGCAATCACAAATAACATAATTGCCACTAATAACTGAACGGACCTCAATGTTACCTTTTTTAGCAGTTTATTACCAACAAATGCCCCAAGCATAGCTGCTAATGTTGCGGAAAGGATTAATATCAGATGTTCATGAAGGTTTGCGTCCCTAAACCGTGATGCATACACCGAAAGCCTGGCAAAATCAACCAAAGATGCAATAATAACACCTGTTGCAATAAATGCTTCTTTGGATAACCCGCTCTTTATAAGGAATGCACTTCTTATAGCACCCTGAATTCCAGTCAGCCCACCGAAAAATCCACTGAGAACACCACCCGGCACAAGTTTATTCCTGCTGAATTGAACTTTCTGTACTGATGGCAGAATTTCAAGCAAAGAAAAGATAATTAACAGTAAAGCTATAATGAGTTTCACAGGAGTAATTTCAAAGTTTTTATCCCATAATTGATATTCAAGAAGAGAAGGCATCTTTGTTATTCTGAGCAACAACCATGCACCCGCAAATGATGCAATAATTGCCGGAATGCCAAACTTTATCAGCACCTCTTTATCGGCACTTTTCCCAACAAGTGACATCTTAAAAATGTTGTTGGTAAAATGAACCACTCCGGTTAACGCAATCGCAATCTCTATTGGAAAAAATATCGCAAATACCGGCATTAATATAGTACCAAGACCAAATCCGGAAAAAAATGTTAAGATGGCTGTCAAAAATGCCACCAGACAAATAATGAATATTTCCATTCCGCTATGTTTACGTTATAACATGAGTGCCTGATATAATGTTCAAAAAATCTTTACCTTTAATGAAAGTTTAACGAATTACTGTATTATGACTGTAATCAATAGTTCGTTAAATAAAAATAAAACGCAAAGGCGCAATGCGTTGTTTACTAATAACATGCCTAAATGATATGTCGGTTAATCCAGAAAGCTATACTTGAAATTCAGATGTCCCAGCTCAGCGTATTCGTTAAAGAAGGAAGTCCCTATGAACTTTACATGTTTCCCATCTGCAGTCTTAATTATATAAACATGATTATTAGGAGCAAATGTGTAGGGAGGAGGCCCAATGGGCGATAAAAACATATCATCGAGAGGAACACTTCCCGGTACCTTTGCCCAGGTTGGTTTCATATCCACAATCACATTAATTGAATCGTCTTCAATAAAATCGGTTGACCCGATTGAACTTAACGTTACCGTTTCAAAATCCACTTCCCCAAGATCATAAACACCTCCCTGTCCTATCCCACTTTGTCCTCCGTTTGTTCTGAAGCTTTCATACCTTATGCCCAGATCCCAGCTCAGGTCATTCTTAACGTCAGAAACCGAAACGGTATCTCCTTCATAGAAAGAATAATAGATCCAGTTAAATAAATCATTACTTACATCCAATACAACTACCTGTAAGTCGTTGTTATTGTTGTCCTCCTTTTCACAACCCGTAATGTTAAGGATAAACAGAGCAAGAAAAATAAAAAGTTTTGTTTTCATATCTTCGTCATTTTATTAATTGTTTATATAAATTTTCACATTGAATATTTATGGCTATAAAAAAGCGCCGGCCGGGATCAATACTGATAATATCAATTCCGGACCGGTAATTGAATATATTATCAATTCCGGCTCTTATTCGTATCGCATTTTTCAGGAATGCGTTATTTACTGATATTTTCCACATTGAGTACGTCTGATATATGTCGTTAAAGAAAAGGGATGTTGATTCATCCATATTAATAAATTCTTTTTTCCCGTAAATTTTGGCATTTAAATTAATCCCCAGGCTGAGGGATCTCATTCTCTTAAAAAAATCGGCAGAAAAAGTGCCGGAATGTTTGCTCGTGCCAATAAGCTGTTTCCCTGTCTCCCTGTCAAGGGCATACGTATAACTATACCCTGATGTTAAAGTAAAACTTCTGGTAAGCTGTGTTCTTAGCATAATATCTGATCCATATATATTCACACTGCTAAAATTTTCATAGGTATACCAGTTAATTGTGCCATCAATTGGCATTTCCATTATCATATCTCTGAGCCGGTTATTGTAAGCGATCAGGCTTATATTGGTATTACCGGTGAGATATTCGGCAGCGAGTGAGGAATAAACTGATTTTTCAGGCAGGAGGTTTTCATTTCCTGTAACCACAATAAATCCCAGATCGAAATCGTAATATCTTTCTTTAATTCCCGGCGTTCTGAAGCCGGTTGCCACTGAAGCGCGATAGATCATGTTGTTATTCTTATACATTACAGAAGCTTTGGGAGAAAAAGAAGATCCGTATTCATAGTTGAAGTCTGCCCTTGCCCCGCCAGTGAGGCTGAAATTGTTGCCTGTTTTTATTTCATCCTGTAAAAAAATGCTCAGGATTGTATTGTTCTTAACAGAATCCTGTATCCTTTGTGCGAACATTTCATCATAAAGAAGTTCAATGCCGGCAGTTATCTGGTGGATATTATTATGTTTGCCGGTATCTGTATTAATATCAGTGATCACTTTCGCTGTTAACTGCCTGTTATTGTATATTTTCCGTTTTTCGTTTTCTCTTCTCTCCAGCACGTCAAATGTATTATAGGTATCTCCATAAAGACTTGCGTAAATACTGAATCTATCGGAATGTTTATAACTCGATTTTAATCCTGCGGTAAAGTCAGAATAAAAGGGGTGTTTCGGAACCGCTGATACATCAAATCGTTCCCTGGAATAATACGAGAAACGGGCGTCAATTTCCAGTTTTTCGGAGGGATTAAATACAGCTTTATTAAAGAAAGAGTATATCTGATAAGGTTCAACAGTGTATATATCAGGTGTTTGCGATGTGTTGTCATATCCTTTTGAGCTTAACCGGACGGCATTGGCAAAGTAACTCATTTTTTGGCCTTTTGTTCCGATATTAAAGCCATTTTCCAGTTCACTATATTTGGAGAACCTGGAATAAATTTCCGATTCAAAAGGAGTTGAAGGAGTATTGGTTATCAGGTTGATTACTCCCCCTATTGCGCTTGAACCATAGAGTGATGAAGAGGCCCCCTGTACAATTTCCACCCGTTCGATATTACCTGAAACGAGTCTGGAATAATCAATGTTATCCCTGTTCTCCCCTGCAATTCTTTCTCCGTCTACGAGAAAAAGTGAGTATTTTGCAGCTACTCCCTGCATCCGGAATGTCATTCCCCTTCCCTCGTTATAGAAATCCACACCCGGTTTAATGGAATTAATAATATCGGGTATATTGGTAAGTCCGGTATTTTCCATCTGTTGTAATGAAATGATCTGTGTCGGAACAGGAACATCCTTTAACATACGCCGGCTGCGTGTAGCAGTGATCACCACCTCTTCCATGTTTATCAGCTGACGTTTAAGTTCAATCAGAAGAGTATCAGCAGAATTTCCTGCAGTGGTTGTAATGATCTTCCGTGAATACCCGACAAATGAAACTTCAATCGTCAGACTGTCACTCCGGGGAGTATCAATATGGAAATACCCTTCAGGACCGGTCAGCGTATAAATATTCAATTCCTTTACCTGTATTGTGGCATATGGCACTGGAAGCAAATCTCCACTGTCAATTATTCTGCCGGTTATCCTGTATTTGTCCTGGGCCGGAATTTCAACCATAGTACAGAGCAAAAAAACCTGCAAAGAAATTATATATGTAAGAATTTTTCTAAATTCCATCTTAATTTTCAGGAGTACTTAATAGATTCCGTGTTAATCCGGGGAAAATATTTATACGGGGCTGTCTCTTAAATGTCTTTAACCGCCGAGTAGGCAAAGGGGAGTTTCACCCCTAAGCCTCTCACAGAACCGTACGTGACAGTCTC
>ENA-ORXD01000853-ORXD01000853.1-sediment-metagenome-genome-assembly--contig:-NODE-853-length-31822-cov-4.282312_pt1 | contig 31822 bp, 32 predicted proteins | sample MGYA00237862_ERZ511471 | MGnify/ENA metagenome assembly ERZ511471 | reverse complement strand
GAATATTCCAGGACGACAGGGCGATGGGCTGCCGTGTAACGGGCCCCTTTGCCTTCATTGTGCTGTTTCACCCGCCGATCCAGGTCCGTTGCGATGCCGCAGTAGAGGGAGCCGTCGCTGCACCGGAGGAGGTAGACGCAATAACGATCGCCGCTCATCCTTCCCGATGCCTGCACTTCTGCCATTCCAGGGTTTTCAGCATGTTGTAGAACAACCTGTTGACCGGCGTCGGGATCCCCGCTTCCTCGCCAAGCCTGCAAATTTTACCCGCGAAGATCTCGACCTCTGTCTTCCTTCCGGCATCAAGGTCCTGCAGCATGGAGTTTTTCCCTTCCGGGTTGAAACGCATCAGCATCTGGACGCTCTGCTCGATATCCTTTTCGGAGAGCCTAATCCCCGAGTGGGGAGCAAGGGAAATCACCTCGCGCATGGCCGAAAAAGCGACCTCCAGGCAGGGCTTGCACTCCTGGAAATGCCCATACGGAGCCTTCAATATCGCTCCAGCCTGGTTGACACCCACATTGACCATGAATTTCCACCACATCATCCTCATGATTTCCCCGCTCGCCTCATGGAGAACGCCGGCATCAGCCAGGAGGCGCTCCACCCTCTTCACGCGCGGGGACATTTCCCCGTCCTTTTCCCCGAAAACGATCTGGCCGGGGCTCGAGTAAACGACACGGTTTCCTTCCTTCGTCGAATCCATTCGAGCGACAAAGGCCGGGAGGACCTTCTCGCAACCAAGACGTCCCGAGATGATCTCCTCGCTATCGATCCCGTTCAGGAGGGAAAGGACAACCGTTTGGTCTCCGACACTCCTCTCGAGGAGGCGAAGGGCTGATTCCAAATGGTATTCCTTGACGGCGACAAACACGAAATCGGGGGGTTCGGTCATCTCTGAGGGAGTCACGGAAAGGAACGAGTAGGCGCGTCCGTTCACTGACAGTTCCTGTTCCCGGTACTTTTCCTTCCGCTTCTCATCGCAAAGGAAGCGAACCGGGTATCCGGCATCCGCGAACTGTGAGGCAAAGGTCGTTCCAACCGCTCCCATTCCGAGGAAAAGGACTCTCTCCATTGAAATCACGCTCCTTGTTTTCCCGAAAAAGCGAAGGGCCCGCTTTCTTTTTAGTATAGACTAGCAGGGGTAATTTAATTAATATGAGGGTAGAATACCGGGTGGGTGAAGAGCCTATCGTCTCGAACAGGGAGGAAAGAACCTGATGCCGGATTCCCAGCAAGACTATTCGAAGATCTTTGAGGCCCTTTTGCAGGATTCCCAGGACGCAATCGCCCTTTGCGACACAGACCAGGTCATCATTAAAATCAACCCGGCCTTCACGGAGCTTTTTGGCCACACGGAAACCGAAGCCATCGGGAAACGCCTGGACCTTCTGGTTGCCACGACACCCGAGATGATGGCAAGTTCCGACTGGCAAGTCGACCGAATCAGGACCTGGGAGAGGGTTTACACGGACACCGTCCAGCGGACGCACAAGGACGGATCCCTGGTTCCCGTGTCCATCGAGGGCAACGTTTTCCGCCTTGCCGACGGGGGCGTCCTAATTCTCTGGAACTACCGGAACCTGTCCGGCGAAGAATAAAAGAAATGACCGGTTGAAAAGGAGGCTTCCCTGTGGGGAGGCCTCCTCATTTATTGAGCAACCGGAGCAGCACAAGCAAAACAACCGCTCCCAGTGTCGCCGTAAGCAGGTTGCCCCAGAAACCGCTGCCCATGGAAAGTCCCACGTTGCGGGCAAGGAACCCCCCGATCAAGGCGCCGACCACACCCACGGCAATATTGCCGACCAGCCCGAATCCACCGCCCTTGACCAGGTGCCCTGCAAGCCATCCGGCAATAAGGCCGACGAAGATAAAGCCCAGGAAACTCATCGGCAATCCCCCCTTCCCGGACATTCTCTCATAACGCCGGTCCGGCAATAAAAAGGGCTCCCCTTAAGGGAGCCCCTCCTGGAGGATCCAGGCTTACTTTTCTTTTCCCCCGATTCTCTGAAGCATGTCGGCCGTCATGAGGGCAAGGTCGTACCTGGGAGAAAACCCCCACTCCTCCCTGGCTGCCGTACAGTCCAGCGAATCCGGCCACGACTCCGCAATCCCTTGCCTTACCGGGTCCACATCATACGACAGGGAAAACCCGGGGATATGCTTCCTGATCTCGGCCGCGATCTGGCCGGGTTCAAAGCTCATGGCGGAAATATTGAAGGCGTTGCGGTGAACAAGCATGGAAGGATCGGCCTCCATCAGGCGCACAACCGCTTCGAGGGCATCCGGCATGTACATCATGTCCATGAAGGTCCCCGCAGCGATATAACTCGTGTAAGCCCCCTTCGACACGGCTTCGTAATAGATATGGACGGCATAATCCGTGGTCCCCCCTCCGGGAAGGGCTTCATAGGAAATCAAGCCGGGAAAACGCACGCCTCTCGTATCGAGCCCGTACTTTAGGTGGTAATAGTCGCAGAGGAGTTCCCCTGTGACCTTCGCGACCCCGTAGATGGTCGTCGGACGCTGAAGGGTATCCTGGGGGGTGTCCCGGCGGGGAGTGCTGGGACCGAAGGCCGCAATGGAACTGGGGAAGAAAACTGCGGCGCCGTTCGCCCTGGCGCATTCAAGGGCAACGAAAGTCCCGTTCCCGTTCACATCCCAGGCCAACTGGGGCTTTGCTTCCCCTGTTGCCGAAAGGATGCCGGCCAGGTGGACCAGCGCGTCTGCCCTGAAGGACGTCATCAGGTCTGAAAACGCCTTTCCGTCCCTAACATCGAGAAGCGCGAAAGGACCTCCCTCGGACACAATCCCTGAACCTTCCCGGCAATCCGTGGCTAGGACGTTTTCGCTTCCGTAGATCTTTCGAAGGTATGGCGTCAGTTCGACCCCGATCTGGCCATTTGCCCCGGTAATGAGAATGCGTTTCATGACCTGTTGCCATCTCCTCTCCATACCGTGAGAAATCATTCCGCGGGAAATGCTCTTGCCGCATCGTCCCTCTTCACGCCAGGTGACCAATTGTGCCTAGTATGGAGTGGACCGAACAACCCTGTCAAAGTGGTATATTTTGGGTTGGTTTCCTATATTTTGAGAGCCATGGAATATATTTTGAGAGAAAAAGAAAGCACACCCAAAGGGGGCAAGAAGGATGGAAACTCAAATGAATCTCGAAGAACTGGCGGCCCGCCTTTCGGGAGCATCCAGTGCCCCCTATTTCATTGCGAACGTGCTCCGGGAAGCGATATACCGGGGAATCGTCGAAGAAGGGAAGCCCCTGCACCAGGCCACCCTCGCCCAGCGGCTGAATGTCAGTCCCATTCCGCTGAGGGAAGCCCTGCGTCTGCTGGAAACGGAGGGACTGGTCACTTTCAGGGGCTCCAGGGGAGCCGTGGTCACGGCTCTTTCCCTGGAAGAGGCGCGGGAACTTTACGAGATGATCGTCGCCCTCGAAACCAGCCTCATGAGGATTGCCTTTCCAAAGATCACGAGGCGGATCCTCGAGGACGCGGCTTCGACGCTGGACGAGATGGAGGCGGAAAAGGATTGCATCCGTTGGCGGGATCTCAACCAGGTGTTCCATAACCTGTTCTACGAACCCGCGGACAGGCCTCTTACCCTGGACATGTTGGCGCGCCTCCGCCAAAAGACTGACCGCACCATCCGGCTCCATCTTGCATCGATGAGAATCGATTCCCAGAAACAGCACCGGGAAATCCTCGCGGCAGTGGAGTCCAAAGACCTGGAGAAGGCCGTCTGCGCCCTCTCCAACCACCTTTTTTACACCTCCAACGACCTCCAGTCCTTCATGAGGACGGAGCAAGCTGCAAGACGCCGAAATGGTTAGAAAAAGCGGCCGGGATATGGATCTCAGAAGACCCGCATCAGGAAGGTCGCGGCAAAAGCCGTCGTTGCCGTGAGGAATGTTCCCCAACAAAGGTCGACAACCGTTACGAGAATCGGCCATCCCTCAAGGGTAGCCAGGTTCGTAAGGTCATACGTCGCGTAGCAGACCAACCCGAACAGGGCTCCGCGAAGGGCGGCCTGCGTTGGAGTGCCGCCGCGACCCGTTACGAAGACCACCATCCCGGCGATATACAGGAGGTAAAAAACGACGGCCGCCGTCCAGTTTGGGTTTTTTGTCATGATGAACCCGATTTGGGACCGGTAGAACTTCGGTGCCACCAGCCCGAGCCAGAATGCGTCGATCACCACGAAAGGCACAAGGGTCATGATGTAGGCCTTAAGGAAAGACATCCGGTTTTTCTCCCCTTTCCCAACGGTTCGCCCTTATTCAAACTGAGACGCCACTTCGCTTTATTATAGCAGAGCATCAACCCGTTCCCTGAACACAAAAGGCCTCTCCGTAAGGAGAGGCCTTTGAGAAACAATCTATCGTTGGCAGATCCTGGCACTCAGGCTTTCTTTCCGTAAACGTCCTTCGGGTTCCACTCTTTCCAGACGTTCCCGACTAACTCCTCCCCGGGGTGAAGCACCTTGCCGCCAGGGACCCATCCGGAAGGTGTCACTTCCTTGCCCTGTGTCTTGCGGACATGCTGGAAGGCCTTGATCTGGCGGATCGTTTCGTCCACGTTCCGTCCCACCGGCGGGGTCAGGACTTCCATGCCCTGTATCACGCCGTCTGGATCGATGATGAAACGGCCTCGGAAATCCACACCGCCTGCCTCGTTGTAGACGCCATAAACCTTGCCGATTCCGCCTCCGCCATCTGAAGCCATCGGGAAGGGCACACCGCCTTCGACCATCTTCGAGAGCTCGACATCGTTCCATACCTTGTGGACAAACTGGCTGTCCACGCTCATGGAGATGACATCAACGCCCAGTTCCTGGAATTCCTGGAATCGGTCGGCGACCGCCGACACTTCGGTTGCTCAGACGAAGGTGAAATCGCCCGGGTAGAAGCAGAGCACGACCCACTTTCCAAGATGATCGGACAACTTGACCGTGGTGAATTTCCCCTTGTAGTAGGCGGGGGCTGTGAAATCGGGGGCCTTCATCGCTACGGTGACACCCATCTTTTTTGCCTCCTTCTTTTCTTCTGCAGCTGGTGCGGAGGACTCCCCGGCAACTTCGACCGTTGCCGCCGGCACAGTGCACTTGACTGGCTGCTCAGGCATTCGATCACCCCTTTCTAAAGCTAAAACGTTTTTTGATGATCGTTATCATTATACAATACGATCCTCCCTCTTTCCCCTGCCTGCTATTGCTTCACAGGACTGCAATCCGGCGTGATACAGCGGCAGGGGCAAGGAGAATTTTCATTCAGCCCGAATATGCCTCTTCAAGCCTGGGAAGCCCAAACGGTCCCATTCCGGGTCGATCACGATTCCCCCTTTTCCCTCCGGGAAGGGCCGCACAGCCCCCAGTTTCCCGATTCTGGACACGGAAGCGGAAGCGGCGGAAAAAGCCCGCGCTTTCAGAGCGGCCAGGTTTGCCGAAAAGAGGTTTGCATGTCTCTGCTTCAACCTTCCGTAAGCCTGGGAAAGGTTCGGAAGGCTCGGTGCAAGAATCGGCGAAAAGGGCCTTGGACACAAGGTCGGGTCCCCCAATAGCGTCTGGTTGTAATAACGCTTCGGGTCGATCCTTCCAGGGTATGCCGGGAAGGTGGTTGGCCAGTTTGAGCTCCGGGCAAAGTTGCGTTGAGAGAACATCTGGGCCTGCCCAATGCTCAGGCCGTACATGAGACCCGCATAGAAACTCGCCGTATCATGCGGCCCGACGGACGTGTTTCCCAGGACGGCCAGCGGGTGAAGTTCCGATGGGACGGCAGACCGGTTGAAAAGGTATCTTTCGCCGAGGTTGTCCTTTTGCGTGTAACGACAGACCGAGCATCCCTGGTGGTAATAAAACAGGGCCCTAAGGGGCCGCCCGTTAAAACCCTGGAACAGTTCGTCTGCCGTCAATGCCTCGGTCTTCTCCTCCATGCCGTCCGGGAACGAAAACTCGTGAAGAACCGGCGAAGAGTGCATGAAAGCCTCGACCCAGAGGAAGTTGCCATCTTCCAGGCGGTCCATGTAATCGGCCTTTCTCGTCGTAGCAGGAGCGCTTACGACCTGGTTCGTTCCGCTGGAAGGCCAGGCCATCGAAAGCATCGCAACCGCGTCGGCAGCATATTCTTCCATGTCGTCGTCGTAATAGAGGAGACGGTTCGCAAAGGTCAGTTCTTCGACCTTTGCCTGGGATTCCGCTTTGATGCCGGTCCGATAGTTGTGGTTTCCCCTGAAATACCTTATCAGGCTGTCACGGGCTTCACTCCCGGAAAAAACAACGGGGCTCGGATCGATCCGGCCGATCCATATCTCGGGCCTGGCCCCCGCTTTTCCCCACTCTGCCTGGGGTTGCCAGTAAGAGGCGATCTCGTCCCCGGGGACACATTCCGCATCCCGTGGAATCAACGGCTCGTCGATCGTCGAAACAATGGGAATGCCGTTCTGGTCCAGGATGTTCCATCTTCCGTCCATGTCCGTCAGGAAAAGGTCGCAAGCCATTACCCCCTCGTAAACGACCCGTTCTTTTTGGCCGGGAAGATCGGGGTTATCCCTGGTGGTTGCCATCCTCTTGTGAACGAACGGAATCGGAAGGGGGCCAACCAGGACAACACCCGTTCCCATGTCGAAAGCCATCCGGGAAAGGGTCCCCTTTGCCGCTTCTTCGAGCGCACCAAGCCATTTGCCCCTGATGAAGGACTTCAAATCCCGAACGTGGCTGAAAAACGGGTCGCTTGCCCCTTCAAAGGAGAGGGTGTAGAGAAAGACCTTATATCCGTCGGCGGCAACATCTTGTGCATATTGACGGATGTCCGGCATCACCGCTTCCAGTTGGGGAATTTTTTCGCTGACGAGGACAAACACGGTCCCTGACCGGGAATATGGAGGGGACCAGATGCCGGAGGGTCTTGCGGTGAGCGCTCCCATCCTTTCCGGCTGGATCTGGACCCGCGAAACCTGGCCGGGCTTCAGGTTGATTTGTCCAGGGATGAAAACCTTGTCAGGGGACACGGGTTTGAACTCGGGGATCTTCCTGATGGGGAGAACCTGCCCTGGGGGCGGAGCAGCGGGAGGTAGTATCGCAGCCATCGCCGCCCCCGAGGTAAGGGCCGTTAAAGCAAAACCACAAAGAACAAACTCTGCCAAACGTTGCAAAAACCAGATCCGGGTTGCCTTTTTTCCATTCATGATTCACTCACCACCTTGCAGAAGGGGAATCTGTACCGAACCCGGAAAGCCCGGCAAATAAGCAAGGCGCGCAGAAACTGCTATGCACTAGTTTATCATACTGCCTAACTACTTAAAATTTGTAAAAGTCACACCCCTTCCGCCTCATTCAGCCGCGGCGGAGGATCTTACCGGGGCGGGATCCCGTTGGCTGCCCGTTCTTCACGACGAATTTCCCGTTCACGAGGACATGCCGGATGCCTTCCGGGTATTGGTGAGGCTCCTGGAAAGTCGCGCGGTCCCCGACGGTTTCCGGGTCCAGGACAACCAGGTCGGCCCAGAAGCCCTCCCCCACCGTTCCCCTCCCTTCGATGCCGGCTATTGCGGCAGGCAAAGAGGTGATCTTTCGAATGGCCTCTTCCCACGAGAGGTCTCCGTTCCCCCGGACGGAGTGCCTCAGGAAGCGCGGGAAAGTGCCGTAACCCCGCGGATGCGGCTTTCCGCCTCCGCGGGGGGCGTTGACCCAGGAATCCGACGCAATGCAGGAAAGGGGGCTTTTCAGTGCCCGCCTTAAATCCTCCTCACCGATTCCGAAAAGCAGCATGGTCGCGGTCCCCCTGGCCTCAAGCAAAAGTTCGAAGAGAGCCTGGCACGGCCGAACGCCCATCCGGAGCGATATTTCTTGCAGGGACAACCCTTCCAGGTCCTTTCTTGCCTCACACTCGCTGATCACGATCTTCTCCCAGCCAAGAGCCTTCACCCAGTTCTCCCAGCCTGGCACTCCCCGTTCCATTTCTTCCTCGATCCTTTGCCTTTCCAGCGAATCGGACAACCGCCCAAGCATGCGCTCCACTCCGCCTTCCAGGGCCCAGGGGGGAAGAAGGGCCGTCAAAGTGGTCATTCCCGCTTGATAGGGGTAAACATCGCAGTGCACGTCGACTCCTCTTTCACGGGCCGCCTCCATGAGGCGGAGCGCTTCATCCACCTTTCCCCAGTTCGCCTTTCCCACGGCCTTGAGGTGGGAAACCTGGATTGGAATCCCGTTTCGCTCTCCCAGGGCCAGGGTCTCTTCCAGGGACTCAAGAAGACGGTCCCCCTCGTTTCGCATGTGGGTCGCGTAGAAGCCGCCGTAAGCCTTCAGGACTCCTGCAAGTTCCTCCAGCTCTTCATTGCCTGCATAACTGCCGGGGGGGTAGATCAGGCCGCTAGAAAGCCCAAAGGCACCTTCTTCCAGGCTTTGGGCCAGCAGTTCCTTCATCGAGGCCATTTCATCCCTGCTGGGGACCCCGTCGTCGAATCCCATGACGGCAATCCGGATCGTCCCATGCCCGACAAGTGGGACAAGATTCATGGCGGTTCCGTTTTTCCCGACTTTTTCAAAAAATTCGGCACTCGACTTCCAATCCCAGCCGTAATCCACTTCCCTGCGAAGGAAAGGGGCGAGGTATCGGCGAGCCAGGACTGCCCGCTCCGGGCTGACAGGGGCCATGGAAAGCCCGCAGTTTCCCACGATGGAAGTCGTGACCCCCTGCATCACATGGCTCTCAGCATCCGGAAACGCCATGATCCCGTGGTCGGCATGGTTGTGGATGTCCACAAACCCGGGACACAACACCATGCCGGGAACATCCAGGCATGTTTCTCCCTGAAGGCCCTGGCCGATAAAAGCGATCCGCCCATCCTTAATCCCGACGTCGCCAGGAAAAAGGGGCTTTCCTGTCCCTTCGGCGATATTTGCACCGCGCACGACCAGGTCAAAACGATCCGGCAAGACAACCACCTCGTCAAAGGCCCGCCTTCCCTGCAAGGGGAAGATACCGAAAGAAACCCGGCTGGATTAACGGGCAGGATATGGGCAAACGATACCACGTCAACGGGGAAGAAATCGCCCTGTCCATTCGAATCGAACCTCCCCGATGACGTTTTCAGCGGAGACTGAGTTTCCCTTGATAGATGATTATAATTAGCCTTCCACGGTATAATGGACATAGCATTTTCAGAGAGGAGGGAAACGCCATGACAAAGGAATCCCTCAGGCAATACCGATGCCTTTCCTGCGGAAAGACTTTCGAGTACGAAGGCAAGCCGGAAAAATGTCCTTTCTGCAGATGCAGGATGCTGGTCCTTTTGGAGGGCGAATCCACCCGGCAGCCTTCAAGCGGTGGATGTGCCCCTTCCGGCTGAGGAATCTGATCCTCGCGAGGCCGTCGGCTTCGCAAGACTGAACCGCACAAACAGGGCCGGGCCCTCCAGGGCCGGCCCTGTTTTCGGCTGGACGCGGGTTTCATGGACACGTACACTTGGGAAAGAGTTCCAGTCACGCCTTTTCGATTAGGAAGGGAGAGACATCCTTGAAGATTGATATCACGAAAGACACGGCTGCCATCGATCCCGCCTTTCCGCCTGATATGCACCCGCTGTTCATCGAGAAAAGATTGCTGGGCCTGGTCTACCTGGCCAACGGCAAGGGACCGCATAAGACTCTCGTCCTCCTGCACGGATTCCCGGGAAACGAGAAAAACCTGGATATCGCCCACATGCTGAGACGCGGCGGAATCAACGTCCTGATCTTTCACTATTCCGGGGCGTGGGGCAGCAGGGGGACCTACTCCTTCGGCCAGGCTTACAGGGACCTTCAAGCCGTTCGTCGCGCCATAGCGGACGAAGCCTTTGCAATCGAGCACAGGATCGACAGTGAGAATGTCTACCTTGCCGGGCATAGTGTCGGCGGGTTTTTAACTATCCTGGCAGCGCGGGACCAGATGGATTTCCGCGGTTTTGCCGCCCTCGCTCCCTACAACCTTTCATACCAGGCCAGCCGCTTCAAGGACAACAGGGACGAGCGCACCGCGGCCCTTGAACTTTTCTCCGGGGGACTCCCCCCCCTGAACGGCACAAACGCGGAATCCCTTCTCTCCGAAATCATCGAAAACGGCCTCGAGTGGGACATCCTGGGAGGGAGCACCGACTATTCGGATAAGAAGATGCTGCTCGTCATCGCTTCCTCCGATGCCGTGGCCCTGCCCCAGGTCCACCAGGTCCCGATCGCGGAGGAGATGCAAAGAGCAGGCGGTGCTAAAACGGTCGTGTCGCTTCCCTGCTCCCACGATTTTGCCGAGTGCAGGGTCCTCCTGGCAAAGAATCTTTACGATTGGCTGGAGAGTCGTTAGGCGTGCTGCCGCAGGAGACAAAACAGGGAACCCCTCACCCGTGAGCCGCTTGGGCAAAAGGAAGTCCTCCTCGAGCAATGCCCCCGGGGAGGACTTTTTCCTCAGCTTCGTGCCGAATTTCCGTCATGAATTGAGAGAAGCCGCATCTAGCCCTTTTCCTTGATGCGTTCCAGGACGATCTTGTAACCGTCCGCACCATACTCGAGGAACTTCTTGACGCGGCTGATTGTCGCCGTGCTTGCCCCGGTTTGCTGCGCGATCTGGGGATAGGTGTACCCTTCGCTCAGCAGCCGAGAGACTTCCAGGCGCTGCGCAAATGCCCGGATCTCGCCGATCGTGGCGACATCCTCCAGGAAACGATAGGCCTCATCCGTCGTTTCAAGTGCCAGGATCGACTTGCAAAGTTGGTCGGTCAACTTGTCTTTCCACTTTTCTGCCAACATTCTCACCCCCCTTGCTATTTCTATTTACTGCGTTAGTTATAAGATTTGACAGAATTATATCATCAACCGATTTGCGACGGGCAGCAGGTCAATATTTTACGTGAATCACAGCCCTTCGGGTACGGCAACAACCTGGCGCATCGTCGCTTCAACCCGCCTCGTGAAGGCGTTGCTGCGCGGGGAGCACCCCTGCCAAGGAGCTGCCCTTTCCTTATTCCTGCCCCTCGAAGCGGAGTTCTACCGACCACAGGGTTCTTCCCCGCAGCTGTTTTCCAGGAGCCCAACCCCCTCGATTTCCACTTCGACCCGGTCACCCGGTTTTAAGGGACCGACCCCTGAAGGGGTTCCCGTGGCGATGACATCCCCCGGTCGAAGAGTTGCAAACCTGCTGATATGTGAAATCAGGCGAGGCACGGAAAAGACCATCATCCCCGTATCGGATGACTGGACAACCTTCCCGTTGAGGCGCGTCTCGATTCTTCTGCCGCTCGCTTCGCGGGCATCAACGATCCAGGGACCCACCGGGCAGAATGTGTCAAAACTCTTTGAACGGGTCAGGTTCCCATCCTTTTTCTGCAAATCCCGCGCTGTGACGTCGTTCAGGCATGTCAGTCCAAAAATCACGTCCATCGCGTCCCGCTCCTGGATATTACGGCAAGGTTTTCCTATGACCACGGCCAACTCCCCCTCGTAGTCGACTCGCCCTGCCCAGGAGGGGATGCAGATCACGCCTCCGGGCCCCAGGAGAGCATTCGTTCCCTTCAGGAAGATCAGGGGCTCTGCGGGCAGTTCGTTTCCAAGCTCCTTTGCGTGTTCGGAATAGTTACGCCCAACGCAAAAGATGTTTCCCGGTTGAACAGGGGCAAGCAGGTCCACTTCCCCGACAGGGAAGCCTTCTCCCCCAAGGGGCTTGGCATCCCATACTTCCCCCTCCAGGGGGATGATGAAATCCCCTTCCAGTAGGCCGCTACGGACCTGTCCCGATTTTTCAAACCGCACGTACTTCATCGCCATTTCCCTCCCGTGAGATCAACTTGTGAATTCGGCCGGCAGTCTCACGCCGATAACTTGCCGGGTGGAGCAGGAACTCTTCCAGTGCGGCCAATGCCCGGGGGAAATGGCTGCGATACGCGTTTCTCAGGCTATGGACAACCGTTGCATAAGGATTGAGGCAATCCACCTGGATATTCCTGATGCCGTTTTTCCTGAGCCCTTGAAACAGGGTGGTCAAGGATTCTTCCGTATCGGTCAGTCCCGGCAGCAACGGCGCGATAAAAACCCATACCGGAATGCCTGCCTTTTTTAATTCGCCTGCAGCCTCGAGGCGAAGGCCCGGAGCGGGAGCTCCCGGTTCCAGCACCCCTGAAACGCCCGGGTCCAGGGTCGTAATGGTCAATCCGACTTCACACCCCTGAAGTTGTCGCAGTACCGGAATATCCCTTTGAACCAGGTTGGACTTGGTCAAAACATGAACTTCGAGGTGTGGGTAACCCACAAGGATATCCAGGCTGGATCGAGTGATTTCATAGCGGGCTTCAGCGGGCTGGTAGGCATCGGTTACCGTTCCAAGCAGGATCCTGCCTTTAGGCTGTGTCCTGCGGCGGCTCAACTGCTTCTCAAGGACCGCGGGGAAATTGACTTTCACGTCCAGGAATTCTCCCCACTTTTCCGCATGGCCCGTGAAACGGCAGATGTATGGAGCGTAGCAGTAACGGCAGGCATGCGTGCAGCCTCCATAGGGATTCATGCAATAGTCATAGCCCGGGATCCCCGTACGGTTCAAGGCGGACTTGCAAAATACGTCCCGAATAACAACCTGGCCGTGCATGCGGCACCCTTCCATTGATCCGGTGCTAACATGTGCCGTGGGCAAGCAGGGCGACCTTTTCCCCGTCATGATAGAGCCTGTTGTATTGCTTGCAAGCCTCGGGAGTCCTTTCCACCAGGACCCTTTTGATACCATTGTCGTGCAGGTGCTCCACCACCTCTCCGGGAACAGACAAGGCCCCATCGGCACCGGTTCCTATGACGATTACCTCGACTTCCTTGCCGAGAGCACGCTGGACCATCGACCGATCGAGCACATGCCCCTTTCGTTCCTTCCATCGCTTCACTTTCTTCCCGATGAGCAGGATATCCTTGCCTTCTCCTTTTCTTTCCTCACCGTTCCCGGAGTGCTCTTCCCCCGCTATCACGAATTTTCCCCAGGAGTAATGCTCTATTGGCCCACCCGGATCGTTAAACATCGGTTTTACGCCTCCAGTCTTGCCTCCCGCAAAAAAACTCTTTAGTTTTTCTGCCTGCTAATTATTCATTATAATATCTGGTTTGTGATAAAATTTTATTAAGATTTTTAATCAGGGAGGTGTGCGATGAATACCCCTGGGCAGAACACCCTTGCCATCGTCTGTGGAGGGGGACCAGCACCGGGAATCAACAGCGTAATCAGCTCCGTCACCATTGAAGCCAAAAAATCCGGCTGGGAAGTTTACGGCATTTTCGACGGCTTCGCGAACCTCGGAAAGGGAGAAAAGCTGGTCACCCCCCTCACCATTGACATGGTCAGCCGCATTTATTCCGACGGCGGGAGCATCCTTCGGGTATCGAGGTTCAACCCCACCAAAAAGGAGGAATACCTGAGAAATGTCGTCGATACGCTTATCGAACTGGGCGTCACCCATCTCGTCACGATCGGGGGGGACGACACGGCATACGCCGCTTCTCGCGTAGCCGACTACGCAAAGAACAACCTTGGACTGACCATCAGTTTTGTCCATATTCCAAAAACCATAGACAACGACTTGCCTCTGCCCGGGGGAATCCCGACCTTCGGTTTCGAGTCGGCTCGGTCCCTGGGGGCACAAATCGTCTCCAACCTCATGGTTGATGCGAAGACCACCGGCAGATGGTTTCTCGTGGTGGCCATGGGACGGGTGGCCGGGCACCTTGCCCTTGGCATCGGCAAGAGTGCGGGAGCAACGTTGATCATCATTCCCGAGGAATTCCCCACGGATAAGAAAATACCGTTGTCCCTGGTGGTGGATATCATTACGGGATCCATCATCAAGAGGCTGGCTTCGGGGCGGGATTACGGCGTGGCGGTCACAGCGGAAGGACTGATCGAGAAAATCCGGGTCGAAGACCTCGAAGCCGCCGACTGCCTCGAGTGCGACGACCACGGACATATCCGCTATGCGGAAATCAATTTCTCCGACGTTCTGAAGAAGGAACTGCTGGCAAACCTCAATTCACTGGGCATCCGGATGACCATCAATAACAAGGAGGTCGGGTATGAAGTCCGTTGCGCCCCGCCCAATGCCTTCGACATCGAATACACCCGGAACCTCGGTTACGCCGCCATGGAATTTCTGCGTAACGGCGGCACCAACGCCATGATCACCATCCAGAACGACCGGATCGTACCGATCCCCTTCGAGGAAATCATGGATCCCGTTACAAAAAAGACACAGGTTCGCATGGTGAACACGGAATCCATTCAATACCGCATCGCGCGGGAATACATGATCCGGTTGGAAAAGCGGGATTTCGAGCCGGGTATCGAGTTTGAAAAATTGGCGGTAGCAGCGAAACTCTCCCCCGAAGAATTCAGGAAGCGCTTCCAGTATGTGACCAACTATTGAGGCATGCCGGCTGGCTCCGGCTTTCTGAAGCAGAAAAAGCGGATCCGCCCGAAGGCCGATCCGCTTTCCTTTCCAAAAGCGATCATCATTTGCCGCGCAATTCATCGTTGTCCCGGGCGCTGCCCCCGGGATGCCCTGTTTTCAGTTCGTCATGGACTGGATCGGGGCAGGGATACGCCCTCCCCGTGCCACGAAGGCCTCGGAACTTTCCTTGTGGACCGGCATGATCGGAGCCCGTCCCAGGAGGCCGCCGAACTCCACTTCTTCGCCCACGTCTTTGCCCGGGACGGGAATGATTCGAACGGCGGTGGTCTTCCGGTTGATCATTCCGATCGCCGCCTCGTCGGCGATGATGGCGCTCAGGGTCGAGGCCGGCGTATCCCCGGGAACTGCGATCATGTCGAGTCCCACGGAGCAGACGCATGTCATGGCCTCGAGCTTGTCGAGGCAGAGGGATCCTTCCTGGACGGCCCGGATCATGCCGGCGTCCTCGCTGACGGGTATGAAGGCTCCCGTAAGACCTCCAACGTAGGATGTGGCCATGGCGCCGCCCTTCTTGACGGCATCGTTGAGCATGGCCAGGGCGGCCGTGGTGCCATGCGTACCGCAGCGCTCAAGTCCCATGGCCTCCAGGATCTCGGCCACGCTATCGCCCCAGGCCGGTGTGGGGGCAAGCGAGAGGTCGATGATGCCAAAAGGCACGTCCAGCCTGCGGGCGGCTTCGCGTCCGACAAGCTCGCCCATCCGGGTGATCTTGAAGGTGGTCCGCTTGATCTGGTCCGCCAGTTGGCCGAGCCGGATACCCGGGTGTTTCCTGACGACGTTCAGGACCACTCCGGGCCCGCTGATCCCCACGTTGATGACAGCCTCCGGCTCACCGGGGCCGTGGAAAGCACCCGCCATGAAGGGGTTGTCCTCGGGGGCGTTGCAGAAGACCACGAGCTTGGCGCAACCCAAGCCGCCCCTGTCGGCAGTCAAGTCGGCCGTCTTCTTGATGATCTTTCCCAGGAGTCCCACGGCATCCATGTTGATACCCGCCTTCGTGGAAGCGACATTGACGGAACTGCAGACTCTCTCTGTGCAAGCCAATGCCTCGGGAATGGAGTTGATCAGTTTCAGGTCGCTATCGGTCATTCCCTTCTGGACCAGTGCGGAGAAACCCCCGATAAAGTTGATTCCCACTTCTTCGGCAGCCCGGTCCATGGCCATTGCGATTTCCACGTAGTTTTCCGACTTGCAGGAAGCCGCAACCAGGGCGATGGGGGTCACGGAGACCCGCTTGTTGATGACGGGCACCCCGTACTCGTCAGCGATGGCTTCTCCGGTGGCCACCAGGTTCTCGGCCCGGCGGACGATTTTGTCATAAATGCGCCTGGAAACTTCCGCGATATCGTCGTGGGCACAGTCAAGGAGCGAAATACCCAGGGTGATGGTTCGGATGTCGAAATTCTCGTTGTCCACCATCCGGATCGTTTCCATGACCTCGGAGGGACTGATATGAAGCGGCATGCCTTTATCCTCCTAGATCCGGTGCATGTAGTTGAAGACATCCTCATGCTGTGTCCGGACGTCCATGCCGAGTTCCTGCCCCTTGATTTCCAACTCCCTCTTCAATTCCGGAAGGGAGATGCTGCAACCCTCGAGGTCCACCACGGTGATCATGGTGAAGAATCCATCCAGGATGGTCTGGTTGATGTCCAGGATGTTGACTCCCCGGTTTGCCAATACCGTGGTGATGCCGGCGATGATACCGACCTGATCTTTTCCGATGACCGTGATGACGGCACGGGAATGTTCTCCGAACATGTTGAACCCCTCCTTGGTCGCAATGCCCTCCTGCGAATTTGACTTAACATTGTATCTCAAAGAGGGGTTTTGTGTAGGAGCGAATCGATGCTGTTTTAAGTTTTTAACGGATATCAGATTAAAACAATTACGGGCAGTAAAACCTGCCTTTGGAAGGACAAACTGGCGGTTCGCGCAGGAAGCTTCGCCAGCCCGCATGGCACCTGGCGGAGACCGTTCCTGTCAAAAAGCAAAAAAAAAGGGATCGGCCGGGGCCGATCCCTTTTCCATTACGGATAAACGTAAAATTGGCGGAATCGTGAATCCGCCGCCAATCGTTCAATCTACGCGAGCATGGTGCTTAATATGGCATCGATATGGATCCGGGTCGTATCCATAACCCATACGTCCAAGTCATTTTCCTTGATGATGAGCGGTAATTCCGTACACCCAAGAATCAGGGCCTCCGCCTTTTTATCGGATATCATTCGGCCCGCGATATCCAATATCTTTCTTTTCTCTTCCGGCAGGACAATTCCCGCCTGCAAGTTCGGGAAAATGATATTGTGGATCGTCTTTTGCTCGTCTTCAGTGGGAACAAAAGCCTCAATATCGTATTTCGCAAACGCTTTTGTATATAACCCGCTGCTCATCGTAAAAGCCGTACCGAATATCACGACTCTCCGGCAGTTCCTCGATTGCGCAGACTTGCACGTCTCGTCGACGATGCTTATGAGAGGCAACCGGGATTGCCGGCTAACCTTATCGAAGACGATATGGGCCGTATTGGCCGCCATGGCCCCGAAATCGGCCCCGCCAGCGACCAGGTTTTTCACCGAGTCCACCAATCTCTGCGTGAATTCTTCCCATTGCTTGTTCGAAGCATAGGAATACATTTCCGCAAGGTCGATGCTGTCTATGATCATTTCGGGATAACGGTCGGCACCTGTCCTGGCCCTATAGCCATCGATGATCCCCTTGTAATAATCCACCGTGGATTCCGGGCCTATCCCTCCTACCAGCCCCAGCTTCTTCATTGGCAAGACCTCCCTGAAAATCCGGCTTGGACCCGCTCTTTCCGCATCCACTCCGCGACCTGCCGTGCGATCGATCGAGCCTCCCAGACCGTTTTACGCCCTATTTCAACTTGGAACGGATCAGGTTACCCAGCTTTTCGGCTCCGAGCCTGATCTTTTCCGGCGTGACAGCACCGAAACTGATCCTCATGCAGTTGTTGCCCATGCCGCCGCCTTCGATGAAAAAGCCTTCACCGGCCACAAAGGCGACCTTGACGGCCGGGTTTGAGGTGGATTCGGCCAGCAACTCCGTGGTGTTGATTCCCCCTGGCAGCTCTGCCCATGTAAACAGGCCACCGTCGGGAAAGGTCCTTTTCGTCCCTTCCGGGAAAAAACGGTCGATACATTCGATCATCGCGTCCCTTCTTTCCCGGTAAAGGTCGCAGATCATCTTGTGATGGGCCGGGTAGTATCCCCGCTTGAAAAACTCCGCGCAGATCACCTGGGGCAGCATCGAGGTATGGGAATTGGTCGCTGTCTTGGCATCGAACAATTTTGCGCTCACTTCATCGCTCGCGAGAACGTACCCAAGCCTGGAGCCCGGGGAGAAAATCTTGGAGAAGCTGTTCGCCAGGACGGTATGCCCCGTCTCGTCGAAGGCCTTGATCGGTTTCAGTTCACTCCCGCTGTAGCGAATGTCCCTATAGGGATCGTCTTCCAGGATGACGACGTCATACTGGCTTCCCAACTCGGCTATCCTCTTCCTTCTCTCCAGGGAAAGAGTCCTGCCCGTGGGGTTGTGGAAGGTTGGAATGACGTAAACGAGCTTGGGGTTGTGTCTCCGTATCTTCGCTTCCAGGTCTTCCGGGATCATGCCGTTATCGTCCATGGCGACGCTGATGCACTTCGCCTGGAACATTTCGAAGATCTCCACGCAGTGGACGAAGGTCGGCGACTCGACCAGTATCACGTCGCCCGGGTCGATGTAAAGCTGGCACAGCAAGTTAATGCCTTCCAGGCCGCCGCTCGTGATCAGGATGTTTTCCGCTTTCGCATCAATCCCTTTCGGGGACAGGAGTTCGCTGACAACGACTTCCCTCAAGTCGGGCAAACCCATGACGCCCCCGTATTGAAGGGCTTCCACGCCTCTTTTCCCAACGGTCATGACGTCGTTTGCGATTTCACGGACGATATCGATGGGAAGCGCTTCCTTTGCCGGAGCCCCTCCACCGAAGGAGATGAGGTTCGGGTCGTTCATGGCCCCGAAAAGATTCCGGATAATCCTGGCCGATTTTTCCATGGTCTTCATGCGTCCAGCAAAATTTGGCATGGCACCCTCCGTCAATTTTTTAAAATAAAAATCTCGATCAAAAAAACGCAAGATTCACTCCAAAACACTCCAAACCGCAAGGCGAGGGACATCCGCCCCATTTCCCCGAGTTCCCGGGAAACGCTGAAAGGCCGTTAGGCATGCCAGAACAGCTTACTCTCCGCAACGGAGCCTTTCAAGAATAAACATTTTTATCTTTACCTGGAAAGCCCCTGTTACCGGCCCTTTCCAAAACGCGCGATCCGCTCTCTCTCCTGCAACCCGTTTGATTCAAACCATTTGCCCATGCCCGGTTTCGTACAAACACGCCATTGGTGGAAGCCTGACGTTTTCACTTGATCCCTCCCCGTTCCATTTTCCCGCGTTATTTTGCACGGGAAGGTGTCCCTTGATTCACGGGAGTGTCATTTGCGCTCCCTGTTAAGCCGCAACCAGCAGCAGAACCCCGATGAAAACCGCCGCCGAAGCAGCCAGTCGACCTCTGAATTCCGACTCTCCCAGGAAACGGGACCCCAGGTAGGTCCCAAAGACAATGCCCACTTCGCGACAAGGGGCAATCCGACTGACGGGGCTGAAGGTGAGAACCCACAGGATCATCGTGTAGGCAAGGGAACAGAGGATGGCGACCAGGAACGCTTCCTTGCGGAAGTGAAGCCAATCCTCCTTCAAGGCTTCCCGCCTTTTGATTGCAATGGGAGTCAGGAATAGGGCCTGAAGGAAAAGAACAGCCCAGAAGTAAAGGATCGCAGGCAGGCTGTAAAGCGATACGGCAACCTTGTCGATCAAGGTGTAGCCTGCAATGAAGAAGCCGGCAATCACTCCGAGGAGAACCCCCCTCTTTTCAGGAGGATTACCGGGGTTATTCCTTCGGGAAACCAGGAACAGGCTTCCGCCAAGGATCCATGCTGTCCCGACAAGAACCTTGAATCCTATTTTTTCCCCAAGAAGCGGGCCTGCGAGGAAAACCGTCAATAACGGCCCAACCCCCCTGGCGATCGGGTAAACGATGGAAAGATCGGCTTTAAGGTATGCCCCCTGGAGAGCCAGGTAATAACCCATCTCGCAAATGGCCGAAGCCGCGATTATTCCGAGCGTTGGCAGGCCGGGCAATTCCATTTTCAGCGCCGTTCCAAAAGCGGCGGGGGCGAAAAGGGCAACGGCAATCACGGAGAAAAGCCACACGAATTCCGGCCCCCTTCCCGCCTTCTTGACGACGAGGTTCCAGGAAGCGTGCAGAAGCGCTGAAAGCAAAACGATCACTACGGTAAGTAGAGTCAACACCAACCTCCGCGGGTGAAACGCGATTGAATGCCGTTCCCATTGTAAGGTTTCCCCCCGCAAGAAGACTCGGTAACGGGATTTTTGCGCACTGGAGAGTTTGGCGCGAAACGAGTCGGAATCCCTTCCGCGAAAGACTTCCGACTCGCTCCCCCCTTGCTTTTCATGAGTTCGATCCAGAGGCCAAAAGATAGTATAGTTTGCGCATGAAGAGAGACCCGTTGTTTGCCAACTCGACAATTCGCGAACCTTTGAAAAAGAGTGGAGGAAAAAACAGGATGAGAGAAACGGGTGATAGGGCGTTGCTCCTGATCGATATCCAGAACGATTACTTCCCGGGGGGCCGCATGGAGTTGTCCGGAGCCCAAAAAGCAGCGGAAACAGCCGGTTTTCTGCTGGGAAATGCAAGGGCCCGGGGACTTCCTGTCTTTCACGTCCAACATGTGTCTCTTCGTTCGGGTGCATCGTTTTTCTTGCCGGGTACTCATGGAGTCGAGTTCCATGAGCTTGTGAAACCCTTGCCGTATGAAACCGTTTTCGTAAAAAACTATCCAAACAGTTTCCGGGAAACCGGTTTGGAGAAAAAATTACGGGAACTCGGGATACGCGAACTTGTCGTCGCGGGGATGATGACTCATATGTGTGTCGATTCCACGGTGCGGGCAGCCTTCGATTTGGGGCTGGACTGCATTGTTGCCCATGACGCCTGCGCAACAAAAGCCCTGCAATGGGGATCAACCATGGTTCCGGCAGATCTTGTGCAAGTGACGTTTTTAGCCGCCCTTTCCGGTGTTTTTGCCCAGGTGAAAGACGCTTCTGGCCTTATCTGAAGGACCTGGTCCCCCCTCCAGGCGCCCGGGGACCTTGCCGGCTGCAAAGCAGGTCGCAAAAAAAGGACCTCCCCTTCCAGGGAGACTCCTTTCCTGCCGGATTGAAACGGATATTCCCGCTTTCCCTTCGGTTCGAGCCGCATCGCCTCGAATCGGGCCCCTTTAAGGCCCCTTGCCGGGCATAATGCCCGGATATGGGTTCCGCTTCACGATCAAGGAATCAATGGGACTTTCAGGGGAGTCTTTTCGAAGGCAATACGGGGATCTCGTCAATCTTCTTGGGCTTTCTCGCCCGGACGGCCTTTTTCTTAGGAGCGGGTTTCGTCCGCTTCAGCACGTGGGAAGTTGATTCCACGTCAAAACGAACGACGTGGAGCTTGCCGTCCTCTCCCCTCTTGTTCCCCCAGATGCCATGCCTGTCGGGCTCATACCATTCGACACAACCGGACTGACCCCTTGGTTGGTATAGAAAATCGTAGGGTTGGTTCGCCACGCCTTCCTCCCTGGCCTTGTAGAAGATGCGGGCATGGTGGTTCACGGTACAGGCAAAGATTTCGGTCAGGATGGTTCTCGGTTTTATGTTTGGGCATTCCCCGACAACGTACGCCGTGATTTCAGCGTATGTCGCCTTCCCGCCAAGAGCATGGACCGCTTCCTTGATTCGTTCCCATAACGTGATTTCTGCCATGTACTCTCCCCTTTTTGCCTCATTTAAATCAAGACACATAGCTTATTATAGCCCATGAAAGCATACCGTGGTAATATTAGATTAATATTTGCTTATGGTTTAGTATTTTTTAACCTTCCAACAAAAAAACAGGACTTTCCTTTCCGGGAAAGTCCTTCATCTTCAGTTCAAAGTCGTGCGACCCAACTTCTCTTCCATGCGTTCCACGGCGTAGGGGAAGAAATTGCCGCCCGCAATGCCGCAACAACCTCCCGGGCATCAGGTCCAGGGGATAACCTCTTTAACCGCGTTGCTTCCAGTCAACATGTCTGATCGTTTTTGCCAAACTACGAGCACCGCAATCAAGACAAATCCAACCATGTCATACGGTTGGGCATCCGGCCATATCGGGTTGTTCAACTGGAAATGAAACAGCGCCGGAAGAAGGATGCTGCCTCGGGAATCGTTGAAAAGCTGCGTCACGATCACACTAACCGCGACAGATCCGGCAAAGAAGGGAGCGAATGACCACGCTCCCTGGGGCGTGCCGCTAAGGAGAAACGCAGGCAAGTGCCATCCCCCCCATATCACACCCAGAAACAACCCTGCCCACAAAGGCTTGAAGCGTCTTTGAAGCAGGGGCAAAGCAACCCCCCTCCACCCGAATTCCTCAAAAGGCCCTTTTATTGCGGTAAAGAACAACGCTGCCAAAAGGGTGCGGAATGAAGCGAACGGGAACGGCCCGGGGAAAGGATTCCCCTTCAATACGGAACTCCCATAAAAAACCGTCGGGATTCCGATCAAAAGTAAGCCATACCAGCCGATGGGGCAACGCCACTTTAAAAACCTGGTGAAATATCGCCGTAAGCCTTCATAGCCTCCACAGTACGCGATGACAACCATACCGGCGATGGCGGGAGCGTACACCGCGAGGAAAAATAGCGGGTGCTGGCCTGTCAGTTCACCGAATGCCCCGGTCATTTGATCAGGGAGAAAAATGAACAGGGCGAGTATGCCCCAGGCAAGGCCGAAAGAAACCAGGAGGAACGGCAAAAGCATTTTGAAAGGGACTTGCCGCCTGTCATCAGCAGGGATATTTTCATCCACGTCGGGCATTCTCCGATATGAACCGTCCCTCTCGTTTTCACGGGGCACGAACGGTCCCCCCTTCCGGCTGGACTCATTCCTATATTTTCTATCGTACATCAACAAACCCCACAAGTGGATGGGGATTACGGGATCCCGGGTTCCGCACCCCCGAAGAGAGTGGACTCTCAATTTGTTTGCATGTGATAGGATTGTCCATATCGTGATTGATTTCACTTTAAAGGATGAGGTGATTGGGATGCCGCCGAACAAAGAAGCAGCCTGTTTACCCATCAATGTCAGCCTGACGGAAGGTCCTGGAAGAGTCGTGCGAGGGAAGGCCCGGGACCACGACCTTGCCGTGGACCTGTTTTCTTCCTGGGGTGGCGGGGACACTCATGCCTGTCCGCTTGAAACGCTGGCATTTGCGCTAGGGGCATGCTTCGTGGCAACGGCGAGAACCTGGGCCATCCGGGATCAACTCCCCATCGATTCCATTTCGGCAAATGTCGAAGGAACGGTGGACCTGACAAGGGGAATGGGTATGGAAGGGCCTAACCGCCTCGGTTTTCCATCACTCAAGATTGCCGTCAAGCTGGCCACGACCCTGCCGGAAGAAAAGCAGCGCGAGTTCCTCAAAATGGTCGCTTCGCGTTGTCCGGTCTGCGACACGATCGACAACGCAACTCCAATACAGGTTGAACTGCTTCGGCAAGGGTAGACGAAACCGGATGATCGACCCGGGAGCGACCTGCGGGCCGTCATGTGAAGCTTGCCTGGTATTTACCGGCGCTGCGGGGAACCCGGTAAGGCGGGATGCTTTTGCCTAACCGAATCCAAGGCCTTATCCGCCCATGGCTCCGATCAATGGCAGGGGTCGCCGGATAGGCGTATGATCCCATTAGGATGGTTGCGAAATGGAAGGGAGAAGAGTGGAATGGCCATGCATTTCAAGGGTCCTGCCGCCAGGTACGCTCATGACCGCCATGTCGTCAGGAACATCAACCACGAATTCCGGGAAAAGCTGTCGTTGGGCCAGAGAGTTGCCGACCGGGTCGCCCAGGTTGTCGGCAGTTGGCCGTTCATTATCTACCAGAGCGTCATCATCACCCTGTGGATCGCGTTCAATCTTTTCCTGGTCTACCAGGGTTATAAAAACCCCGGCTACTTCAAGGCCTGGGATCCCTATCCGTTCATCCTCCTGAACCTGGTCCTCAGTTTCCAGGCAGCCTACACGGGACCCGTCGTCATGATGAGCCAAAACCGGCAGGCGGAAAAGGACAGGCTGATGGCCGAGGAAGATTTCCAGGTTAACAAACGGTCGGAAGAGGAGATCAAGGTCCTGATGGAACACCTGGTTCACCAGGATGCCATTATGGCCGACATTCTTTCGCAGCTGGAAAGCACCCTCAAGGGACAAATCGTTTCCGGAAAGGGAAGTTCAACCGAGCCCGAAACCGTGCAGCCGGGAGAATAACATTTGCCTGCAGGTTCCGGGCATAGCCTTTGCAAGCTTCCAATGAACACCTTGCCTTTTCTCAGGGTTGTTTCGTTTTTTGTTGATAACTGGTTGGACCGTCTTCAAACCCAACTTGCCTGAGCCACCAGGCAGGATAAAAAACGGGCTGTGCAATCTCACTTTCGGTGTTGATATAGCCATCGTTGTACTTGACGTAAAGAAATTCCGAAAGCTTCCACCACGCATCAAGAACTGCGGCAGCGTTTTTTTCGCTATAACCCGCCAACAACCTTCGAGCCCCCTCCTTGTCTCCTTTTTCCCAAAGAGCCAGGGCCCTTGTCTCCAAATCGTGCTGCTTATCGAACGCGCTGCCTTCAAAACGGGCCTGCACCTGGCGGATATCTTTTGCCATGAACGAATATTTGAGCATGGAATAGTTGGCCACGTAGTTGAAGGCCGTCCACATGCTCCGGCGGTCAAGCTTCAGGATATCAGCCCGTTGGACCGATTCAGGCAAGGCCTCCGCACCGGTATAAAACGGCATGAGAACCGTGGTGGCCGGCCGGTCGGGTCCGAACCAAACCACTCCGCCAACGATATCCGGGAGATCCCTGCGGGATTGATTCACGTAGGAATAGACGCAACGGTAGATATTCAAAGGCCGCTCGAATTCACCGACAAGGGGGGTCAGCTTGCCTTCCTTGTCGGCGACCGATTCCGCGTTGCCCTCGAACCGGTTGGGGTTGCCAAAAGGACCGGCGGCCAGGCCCCTGGTCAGGTCGAATTCCGTACCCTCGTAATTATCGCGATGGATTGCGAACAAATCCTTGACGCCCATTTTCCTGTCCGGCTTGACGGCAAAAGGATAGGCACGGGTGAGAGGTCCTTCTACCCAGGGCGAGAGGTTCATTGATGGGGCGATCAACGATTGGGCGCGCCAAACGCGGCGCAGGGAATAGTAGGGGTGGTGGAATTCTCCGTCGCCGTAAGCCGCCGTAAAATCCAGGGGTCCTTTCGAGGGATCCCACCAGCCTTTTTTCCGGGCAATTTCGAAAATGTTCCCGGAAAACATCATATCGTTTGCACCTGCGCGCACTTCCCGGATACGGAACTGGTTCGCGGCCACGAAAACCCTATCGTCCGGCACGCGCTGGGCCACCCATACTCCGCCGGTGCCGTCCATGTCATAACCGGCCATCTCCATGACCCAACCTTCGTCCGGATCCGCCACGAGCAGGGTTTCACCCGTACCGTAGTAGCCGTATTCTTCGATGAGCGCTCCCATGAGCCGGATCGCCTCGCGGGCGGTTTTGGTCCTCTCAAGCGCAACCCGCGAGAGTTCCGACGAGTAAAAGATCCGTTTGCCCGGTTCAGGTTCCGGATGAATTTTCGCCTTGTCGGTGCATTCGCCGATGGATAGCTGGTGTTCGTTCATGACCCCATAATTGGCGTCAAAATAGGCGTAGGTGTGTGCAACCTGCGGAATGAAGCCCAAGGGCCTGCAAGGGGGCAGGCCGGCCTTGTCATAAGCGGGGGCACGGTCTTTCGTGATGATGCGATGGCTGATGGTGGCTCCCCATTGGGGTTTGAAATCGAGGGCCGCATGCGAATAAAACACCGGCCGAACGGATCCGGGCTTGTGATCCATCGCCGGAACGTAGACCAGGCTACCGTCATTCAAGCCATCGTCGGAGTGGGAAACCATCACCGACCCGTCGACGGAAGCACTCCTTCCGACAATCATTGTCGTACAGGCCGAGACAGGCCCTGCGCCCATCGAGCACAGGACAAGGACCAGGAAAAGCAGCGTTCTTTTCATCGATCGCACCTCTTTTGGCGGACGTATTTGAGAAATTTCTCCCTGGCTGCTGACATACCGTTTAGCTTACCACCGTTTTATACAGGAAATTCACGACAATGGGCTCATTCGAAGGGGCTGTTGCGCCATGTCGGATTTTGAGCCCTTTCGCGGCATCGCAATCTGCCCTTTCGTCCAACATGCCCGACTCGGCCTGACTCGATCCCTTGGCCCCTTTCCCGGGGCAAGGTCACGGCTCACCGCAAAAAGGGCCTCCCCTTTAACGGGAGGCCCTCCGGTTCGCCGCAGAGTTTCATGGGTGCCTCTTGTCCCCATGGGTTTCCGCGGGCTTTTAAGCCCAAATTGCAAAAAGACCGCCAGAAGGGAGTTGGAGGCCATTTTTGTACAGGCAGGTCAATGTCTTTACCGCATCGATGTGCCCATACTGCGCCTTTGCCTGCATTACGCTTCCAAGGGTATCTCCTCCGTACTGGAAACTAGAAGCACATCGCCGGGCAGGCTCACGAGGTGCCCGCAGTCACAGAAAAAACCGTCTCCGGCACACTCTTCGGGAGGCTCGAATCCGGCCAGGAAAAGTGCCGAAGGGATCATTGCCTCCCTGACCGCCAATTGAGGGGCTTCCGTTGGCAACACGACAACCTCCGCGTCGATCCGGGCTGTTTCCAGACGTTTGCTCATTGCCAGCTGAAGGCTTTCGACATCAGCCTTGGGGGGAACCGTACAGAGGATCCTCAAGGGATGGTTCCTCCAGGCCCTGTTCTGTTTAAGCAGGTGCGCCAGGACCAGCATCATGTTTCCATTCCGGGAGCCATCCCACCAGATGTTGATCGCCCCGGCAATCGCCCCACCCTTTAACCTGTCCGCTTCCCTGTCGTACCTGAGAATCAGGGTCGTTCGCCCCATCGACCTGAAAAGACGCAGTGCCCTACTGAAGGTCTCCGTCCGCGAAGGATCTTCGCTCCATCCCATGAGGACAGAATTCGGCTTCAACCCTCCGATACCCTGGGCCTGGAGGAGGGTCTTGATTCCTTCTCCGAGGTCTTCTTCCACGACGACCGCCGGGAAAGCCGAAAGGTCTTCCTCCCTGATATAGGCCCGGAGAAGCTTTTCAGCTTGCTCTTTGTGCCCCGACAGCTTTTCGAACTCCCCAAATAGAACCTGGGCCAGAGTCACGACGCCACGCCCCGCAGAAAGCCAGTCCGCATACTCGGCCAAGTGGTTCCGACTCCAGGCTCCACCGCTCAGGGCAAGGATCGTCGGCCGCCAGTTCTTGGGATGAAACTTCTCCTTCTCGAGCCTCAAGAGAGCATTCCTGGCCATCTGGAAGGCGAGTCCGCTCGAAAGATCTCCCCAGGTGGCGATAATTTCGGCCCTGCTGATCAGGAAATAAAGGGAAATCATGACCCCAATCGCGACAACGGCCCATAGAGGGTTCATGAGAAACATGACGATGAGGCAACCCAGGGCCCCGGCCAGGGACAAGGACCAGTGTGCGAAGCGGAACCTGGGCCTGAAGCTGGGATTCCGGGTGATCCCTTCATAGAAGCAGGCAAGGTTGAGGGTTCCATAGGTAATCATGAAAAACATCGTGATGATGGGTGCGACGACATCCAGGTCCCCTAGAAATATTGCGGATTGGGCGATCAGGAACGTGACCAGGGTGGCGCGCCTCGGCTCCCCGGTTTTACCCGAGCCCCGGGCGAAAAAGCGAAGGACGGGGAACACATCGTCTCTCGAGAAAGCCTGGAGAATTCTTGGGGCGCCCATCATGCTACCGAGCGCCGACGAGAGGGTTGCCGAGAAAACACCCGCGACGATCATGAATGGAGCCCAGGCGATTTCCTTGACGATGAAACCGGGGGCAGCCAAGGCTTCCTGCGGGCGCACCGCAGCCAGGAGAAGGCCCATTGAAAGATAGATCGCACCCGTAAACGCGATGGCCAAAAATGTTCCGGAAGGGATGGAACGAGCCGGATCCTTCAGGTCCCCGGACATGTTGACCCCGGCCATGATTCCGGTAACCGCGGGGAAAAAGAGCGCAAAGACGGTAAAAAACGATTGCCCTTCAAGATAGCGGGCCCCGGTGTTGGCAAGAAAAACTTCGCGGGAAACCTGCGGCAGGGCCCCGGCTGCAAAGGAAACAAGGGAAAGGACCAGGATCCCCAGGATCCCGTACTGGACTTTGATCGTCCAGGCTGCACCGATGTAAACGCAGATGAAAACTCCGATATTCACAACGCTCGCTACGACCCGAAACGGTAGTCCCAGTCCTGTGAATGTCCCCTGGAAAGCCTCTGTGAACCCGATCACGTAGAGAGCTACCGAGATCGCCTGTGCCAGGAAAAGGAATATCCCGATAACCCCGCCGTACTCCACACCGAGAGTCCGGCTTATCAGGTAGTAGGCCCCTCCGCCTCCGACCCTGGTGTTCGTTGCAATCGCGGAAAGCGAAAAAGTCGTCAGAAGGGTTATGGACTGCGCTGCCAGGATGATCAACAGGCCATGCCACACGCCTGCCTGCCCCATCACCTGGTTGAACCTGAGGAACATGATGACCCCGAGAATTGTCAGGGTCGTCGGTGTAAAGACTCCCCCGAAAGTTCCAAATTTCAGGTTTTTAGAGGGAGAAGCCTTAATGCCATTTTCCAACAGGTGTCCCCGCCTTTCAAAAAAGACAGCAATGAGGCCTTGTCCGACGCCTTGGCCGGCAAAACCTCATCCAGGATTTCGCGCCTTCAGCTTGGTTGTGGTTGCGCTTCCACTTCCGCTCCGCGTCTTCACCGCCAATTGGCTGGACCCGGAGAAACATCCTGCCAACAGGACGTTTCCAGGCAGAATATCACGATTTCCCTCTTTTTTTGCAAGCCCTCTTCATCAAGCCGGAAAGCCTCACCCGACCGGCCATACAACAGTGGTGTTCGGTATCCTGTAATATAGGTAATGGGCAAAAGCAATAAAGCAAATCTGAAACAACCTATGAGAAAGGTGCGTTTTGATGGATTTGAAACCAGGCAACGCCAACCAGGAGAGCGGAATTTTCAGTAAGGTGAACCCTGCGAGAACCGGGCCCTTTCTATTTTTCCTTGCCCTCCTTCTGTGTTTGACCATGCAAGCATGCCCCGCCTTTTCCATCTCGGGGGACGTCACGCTCGTCAATCAGGTTGGAGAGACATGGTGGAATGGTGTCCGGAATTTCTGGAATGCCCGGATCTGGCTTATTGAAGGAAATCCGGTGACCGTTGGAAAGATCATCCTGGCCGTCTGCATTCTCGTTTTCGGGGGCGTGATGGGACATATCCTGAGCCGTCGCCTCAGGGAAAAACTCATCTCCGTTTTCGATGTCGGCCAGGGATCGGCTCACGGCATCGAGCGCCTGCTCTTTTACATCCTGCTTTTCGTGGTTTTCATGACCGCGCTGAAAACCGTCGGAATTCCCCTGACCGCTTTTGCATTCCTGGGCGGCGCCTTCGTGATCGGTATCGGCTTCGGTGCCCAGAACATCTTCAGCAACGTGATCAGCGGGTTCATCCTTATCATCCAGAAGCCGATCAGGGTCAACGACACGATCCAGGTTGAAGAGATGATCGCCACGGTAAAGGAAATCGGGGCGCGGTACACGAGAGTCCGTACATTCGACAACGTGGACGTCCTGATCCCCAATAGCCATTTTCTTGAAAACAGGATCATCAACTGGACACTTTCCGACTCCACGATCCGGACAAAGGTCACGGTGGGTGTCGCCTACGGCTCCCCCGCAAGGGAGGTTGAGCGCCTTCTGCTCTCTTGCGCGGACAATCATCCAGAGGTACTTAAAACTCCGGCGCCCCTGGTGGTTTTCAGGGACTTCGGCGAAAGTTCTCTCGTCTTTGACCTTTACTTGTGGATTGATTTCAAGATTTCGACACGATATCGGGTTGAAAGCGACCTGCGGTTCATGATCGTTGACCTTTTCGACTCAAACCACATATCCATCTCGTTCCCGCAAAGGGATATCCACCTCGATGCAACAACCCCCATCGACATACGGCTCCTACGGGATGAGGGCTCAGGTGATACCCGGAAATCCTGATACTTCGATGGGGTCGCGCCAATCGAGAAATCTCGCGAACTTCCTCGTCCACTTGCTTCTCACCAGCAAACAAGTCGGGGGACATCCCTTCCCGGGGAAGTCCCCCATTTTTCAGCTCGAAGAAGGGACTTCCGGTTTCTCTCCCAGGCGTCGTGCACCCTAGCGAACGCCCCTGCCGTCGACGCCCTCGTCTGGCACCATGCAGGGAAACTGGAACAACATCCAGGCTGGCCGGAAGTTGATCCAAACCTTGCCCCCGTTGTAGAATTAATATTGTACCTATGAGAGGATGACTCGGCAAAGGCTTAACTCGCACAATCAGCGGCACCTGCCTGAGGAACCAGGCGAAGGAGGAATTCACGTGAAGAGGAAATTTGTGTCCTTGCTGTTGCTGCTCCTTTTCCTGGTGCCGGGGACTGCGTTCGCCGCGAACTGGGTCCTGGTCAAGGAGACAAGTTCTCTGGGCTGGAAAATGTACAGTTACGTAGACGCCGATACCGTGCTAAAGAAAGAATCCATCCTGACTTTCTGGTTCAACTTCAAAGTGGTTAAGCCGCTCGGGGCAAGCGAAAGGGTTCAAAAAGTCGAAGCCGATCTCTCCAGCCATCAATACCGGATTCTCGAAGCACACATGTTCGTCAATGGCAGGCTGGATTCCCAGTCATTGACACCCTCAAAATACGCCAAGGATAGCGGCATCAGGGACGAGATCAACACGGCCCTTCAGTACGCCAGGGAAGGAACGGAAGACGGGACACCCCCTCAACCAACGGTAAGCGGCCAGACGGCGACCGTTTCCCACCAGCCTCCACCAAAGCCGGGAGGAGTGACGGGGACAGGTTCGGGAGCAGGTGCGGCGGCCAGCCTTTTCACCACGACCATCATGGGGACGACCATCCCGGCAGTCCAGGATGTGATCCTGGAAGTCATGACACGGGAGAAGTACACCCTCGAAGAGGTCGACGACAACAAGGTCGTCGTCGGCAGGCAGGGGCCGTCCGTCCTGTTCATCCCGGGGGCGTACAGCAGGGTGCGGTTCAACATGGTGGCCCGGGACGCAAACGTGAAGCTGATGGTCAACCAGGTCGACAGCCAGGGGCCGCAAAGCCAGCAACAGCCCATCGCCCATCTCGTTCCGCTGATAAAGGAGATCCGGAACAGGATCGACGGAACCCCGAAAGAGCAGATCATGAACGAAACCGCCACTCCTGAGACAGGGGTGGCAACCCCGGCCGGGAAAACCCTGGGAATCCGCCTGGGGTCAAAGACTCCGGAAGGCTACATCGTTATTGAAAGGGTGGAACCCGGAAGCAAGGCCTCCGAGATCGGCCTGGCGGCACTCGATGTCCTCCTCGAGGTCAACGGCCGGTCCACGAAGGAGTTCGAAGTGCAGGGGCTCCAGTCTTACCTGGAAGCGAAGTGGTCACAGAAAGCCTCCATCCTCGCGGTCTATTCCCGGGATGGGAAAACGGAACTCGCCACCATCAAGGATTGAGAGGTTCAAGAGTCTAGCGCATTCGGACATTCCGTACCAATCCGGTTCAACGTAAAAACCGGGCACGACAAGAAGGACCTCCCCATCCAGGGAGGTCCTTCTTTACATATCCTGCAAAATGGCCCATTTCGGAAAGCGATGTTACGGTTCGCTTCCGCTCTCCTCTCCAGGAACGGGCAGCTTTCCGGTTTCCAGGGCCGGCGCAGGAGGAAGTCCGGTGACATTGAGGATCTCCTTCTCATCAAGGGTCTCCTGGTCCACAAGTGCCTCGGCTAGTGCGTCGAGTTCCTTGCGGTGTGCGTTTAGAAGTCGCTTGCCCTCGTCGTGGCTTTCATCGATGATCCGGCGTATCTCGGCGTCAATGGCCTTGGCGGTTTCCTCGCTAAATGGTCTCGCACCGCCAAAACCGCCCACGCCGCCCAGGAAGGGATTCTCCCTCGGCGCGAGTTGCACCAGCCCAAGCCGCTCGCTCATGCCCCAACGCGTGACCATCATGCGGGCCAAACCAGTGGCCTGTTCGATATCGCTTTCGGCCCCAGTGGTCCTGGTGCCGTAGACG
>ENA-ORXD01000851-ORXD01000851.1-sediment-metagenome-genome-assembly--contig:-NODE-851-length-31906-cov-4.294480_pt1 | contig 31906 bp, 28 predicted proteins | sample MGYA00237862_ERZ511471 | MGnify/ENA metagenome assembly ERZ511471 | reverse complement strand
ATCCGCAAAAAATCACGGTGTATCACCTGCCCGTCGCTGTTGGCATAACGCCGGGCCCGGTCTTTACTTGCCTGGGGAACTCGAACATCAAAATACCAGCCGACCGTGGTGTCATTGTCGTGTGTCCCGGTGTAGACCACGCAGTTGGTCGTTTGATAATTATGCGGAAGATAGAAGTTCAACTCGTCTGAATCAAAGGCAAACTGCAGAACTTTCATGCCCGGATAACCCAGGGCATCCCGCAATTCTTCAACATCCGGGGTAATAAGACCCAGATCTTCGGCGATGATATCAATCTTGCCGGTTGCCTCCATCACCTGCTCAAAAAAGAAAAGGCCGGGGCCTTTGACCCACTTGCCGTTTACCGCCGTTTCCTCACCGGCCGGAATCTGCCAGTAGGAGGCAAAACCGCGGAAATGATCAATGCGCACCACATCAACCATTCGGCCGATATGCAAAAAACGTTTTCTCCACCACTCATACAGGCGTTCATTCGGTTTACGGCCATGCTCCCAGAGGTAGAGAGGGTTGCCCCAGCGCTGCCCGGTTTCACTGAAATAATCAGGCGGGACCCCGGCAACATGACGGGGCTGCAGGGTGGTCATGTCAAGATCGAAACAAGACTGATTGGCCCAGACATCAGCGCTGTCCAGGCCGACATATATGGGGATATCCCCGATCAGCCTTATTGCTTTCTTCTGCGCAGCCTGGCGCATTCTCCCCCACTGCATGAAAAAGACGAACTGCACAAACTTGTGATACCTGCATCGCTCGTCAAGCTCCTTTGCAGCCTTGGCCACACTCTTTTTATCAAAAGCTGCAATTTTGCGGGGCCATTCATACCAGGGCCTGGAATCAAATTTTTCCCGCAGACTCATGAAAAGGGCAAAATCATCGAGCCATGCCGCATGCTCGCGGCAAAAGTGATCAAAGGCCTCATCAAAGAGCCTGATGGCTAAAAATCTCTGAAAACTCGTGGCCAGCAGCCTGTTCTTGAAATCCGTTACAGCTGAATAATCAACCGCATATTCCGAAAAATGAGGCTTACCCATCAAATCCTCTCCGTGCAGAAGCCCCTTCTCCAGCAGAAGGGCGGGGCTTATCAACAGAGGATTGCCGGCAAATGCCGACAGACTCATGTAAGGGGAATTGCCGAAGACATCATCGACAATGCCTGTTGGCAGAAACTGCCAACAGGACTGCCCGGCCTGTTCGAGAAAATCCAGGAAAAAGTATGCTGAATCAAGATCACCTATGCCGTAGGGGCCAGGAAGGGAGGACAGATGGGCCAGAACACCGCTGGATCGCTGCATGAGCATTTTTCTCGCTTGTAAAAGAATCTTTTTTTTTGCTAAAGTTAAAGAGCATGATTAATTTTCTATTCTAAACACACACGCCTTATTATTCCTCACCCCAACCAGAAAGTAAATTATGAAATACCTTTATCTTAAAGTCAAGACAGCGTTCTCTCTTTTTTATATTGCAACAAATCAAAGCTTGTTATAAGATAGGGAGTTTTCGTGCTCTGAAAGCCGGCGCTGTTTTGCTTTCGATGCATCTTTTCTACTGCAAGTACCCATCAGCAACATCTTAACCGAGTCGGGAGACAAAAATCAGTGCATGTCGATATTAAAGACAGAATACTGAAAGCTGGCAAGGAAAAAGGCTGTATCAGCATTGATACACTGAACGACCTTATTCCGGAAGATACAGATGCCAGCTATATCGATGAAATTTTTGCCTTTTTAGATCAGAACGAAATTGACGTTGCCAGCCGTCCGGAGCTGGGCAAGGGCAAACGGGCTGACAGCAAGGACTGGCAGGAAGAAGAAGCGGACGAAGCCAGGAAAGCCGGGGGCAAATCGGCTATAACCAAGGACGAGCTGCAGGAGGCAGAAGAGACCACCACCACCTACCTGCGCGAAATGGGCCGTTTTGATCTCCTCACCCCGGAAGAGGAGGAAAAGTACAGCAAAATCATCAGGGAAGGTTTTGACGCCATCATCAAAACCATCCATAGCGATGAATCAGGCGTTGCGGAAATGAAAGCACTGGTGGACCGCATATCCCTCTGGGAAAAACGGGACCCGACCCTGAAACCCAAGAAACAACACCTCAACTTCATGTGCAAGAAAGTGCAGGAGGCCTCTGCCCTTCATTCTGACATCGAACAGCTGCAGCAGGCGGAAAACAAGATAAATCTTTACGCCCGCTCCATCGAGTCCGCCAAGGACGCCATGATCAAGGCCAACCTGCGACTTGTCGTCAGCATTGCCAAACGCTATATGCACCAAGGCCTCAGCCTGGCCGATCTCATCCAGGAAGGCAATCTCGGCCTCATGCGGGCCGTCTTCCGGTTTGACTACAAAAAAGGCAACAAATTCAGCACCTACGCCAGCTGGTGGATCAGGCAGGCAATCACCCGGGCGATTCTGGACAAGACACGGACCATTCGTCTGCCGGTACATTTTCTGGAGCTGCGCAGCCAATTTTTCAAGGCCTTCTATTCCCTGCTCAAAGAACTCGGCCGCGAACCCACCCCGGTGGAGATTTCCGAAAAAACCGGCCTGCCCATGGACAAGATTCTTGCCATCCTCGAAGCATCCAGGGAACCGATCTCTCTGGAAACTCCGGTGGGCGATGATGACAGCACCCTGGGAGATTTTCTGGAAAACCAGGAATCGGTTTCTCCCTATGAGGCGGTGAAAAACACCGAACTGTCGGACAGGGTCAAAAATATCCTGGCCACCTTGAGCCCGCGGGAAGAGAAAATCATCAGACTTCGTTTCGGTATCGGCGAAGATGCTGAATACACCCTCGAAGAAATCGGCAAACGGTTTAATGTTTCCAGGGAACGTATCAGGCAGATCGAAAAAAAGGCATTGAATCGTTTACGCCACTCCAGCAGACGGGATAAACTGAAGTTTTTCCTCGACTGAGAGGATTCCCGGTGCTTTTCTCCGGGCGATCACCCCACATGCTCATCCAGGCGGTGATCGCCTTTGCCGGCGGCATTGCCTGTGCGGCATATTTTGTTCAAAAACCCGTCTTTCTGTTCTCCGCCTTTTTTCTCCTTATCCCCGCCGTCTTACTCTGCTTGTACAGCAAAAGCGCTCTGCAACTGCCATTACTGCTTCTTTTCTGGTTTGTCTGCGGCCTGCTGCATGGCGCATCCCTGCAGCCGCCCAGCGAAAAGGACAGTCTTTACCAGCTTTTTGCAACCAGTCAGGAGGTAACACTTGCCGGCACGCTCCTGCAGGCTCCGGCTGTTGCAGCGGACAAGACACGCCTGCTGATGCAGGCTGATGCTTACCTGGCCCCGCCAAACAGCGATCCCTTCATCATGCAGCAGCCGGCCAATGCTCGAGAACTGCCGTTGGCGAACTTCTTGCCCGCCCAGGGCAGAATTGAACTGACCTTAAGAGAACCACCACCGGAAAAATTACTGCCGGGTCAGAAAATACTGGCAAGGGCATTTGTCTCACGGCCAAAGGCACTGGCCAACCCCGGCGGTTTCGATTACCAAAAATATCTCGCCGGCAAATCGATCTGGGTCACCGGTTGGATAAGTTCCCCGACCCACTTAGCATCTTTCCCGGTGGACGGTGAAACATCATGGCGGCACAGGTTGCGTTTTTTGCCGGAACAGCTTCGCCAGGACATCAATCAATTTATCACCGGCCATCTTTCCCCCAACCAGAGCGGGCTGTACAAGGCGATTCTGACCGGTGACCGGTCCGCCCTTTCCCCGCAGATCCTTGAAAACTTCAAGGCAACGGGCGCCATGCACCTGCTGGCCATCTCCGGCCTGCATATGGGGCTCATCGCCCTGGGGCTCGGCGCGATCATCAACTGGCTCATCAAACGCTCAACCTGGCTGCTCATTCACACCTCGGCCTGGAAAACAGCGGTCTATCTCATCATGCCGCTTCTCGGCGGATACGCCCTTATCGCCGGCCTGCAGACTCCGGTTCTCCGCTCACTCATCATGACATCCGTCTTTCTGCTGGCCGTGCTCTTTGACCGCCAATGGCATATCCCGACCAATATCGCCATTGCCGCCTTGATCATCCTGCTGATCAATCCCGCCGCCCTTTTTACCGTTTCCTTTCAACTGTCATTTGCGGCGGTTATTGCCATGGCGGCCATCATGCCTGCTTGCACTCCCCTGCCGCAACCAAACGATACGACCGAACAGGAGCACAGCCGCCTAATTTTCGCAAGAGTCGGCATGGCGATCAAAATGGGGCTGCTGCTCTCCCTGGCAGCCCTCGCCGGCACCCTGCCCCTGCTGGTTTTTTATTTCAACCGCTTTTCGCCCCTGTCCTCAATTTCCACCCTGCTGCTTGAACCTCTGCTCTGCTTCTGGGCCTTGCCCCTGGGGCTGATCAGTGCGCCCTTTATCTTTTTTGCGCCGGAAATAGCCCACTTGCTGCTCAACATCGGGGCCATGGGGCTGACCATGGCGGACAACCTCTGCGCCTGGCTGGCCGATCTTCCCTTCAGCTCCATCTGGCTGCCCACCCCGTTTCCCCTGGAGATCATCTGCTACTATATTCTTCTTCTCAGCATTCTTTTCCTGCGAAAATCAAAAACTGCACGGCTGACTGCAGTCTTTGCCATCGTCACCCCGCTTCTCAGCACCGGCTATGGCTTTTACCGGCAGCACTCATCCCATGTAGACAACATATCCTTTCTTGACGTGGGACAGGGCAATGCCGTTGTCATCGAACTTGCCAGCGGTTTTACCGCCCTGATTGACGGCGGCGGCCCCTATTCACCGCAATTTAATGTCGGAGAAAGGGTCATCGCCCCGTTTCTCTGGCACAAGAGAATCAGCCGGCTGAACGCGGTAATCATCAGTCATGCGGATGCCGATCACTTTAACGGGCTGGCCTTTATCATCAAAAGGTTCCGCCCGGAAACATTATGGATAAACGGCGGGAATACGACCAATGAACGATACGCCGCCCTGCTGGATCTGGCTGCTGCGCAGGGCGCCACCATCCACGTGCCTCACAGCGATGAAACGCTTTTTGGCGACGGTCAGTCCCGTTTCCATAACGTGGCGGACATCCATCTGGTTCAAACCGATGCCAGCGAAAACGACAGAAGCCTGGTGATGAGGCTGACCAGCCATGGGAAAAACTTTCTTTTCACTGGCGATATTGGGGAATATGCGGAACAGAAAATAGCAGAGGAGCGGAAAGAGATCCATGCCGACGTGCTCTTACTGCCCCACCATGGCAGCAACTCATCAACCAGCGCAAAATTCCTCTCCGCGGTGGCGCCGGAATATGCGGTCGTTTCTGCGGGCCGCACCAAAAGCCCCCTTTTCCCGGCCCCCGAGGTCATCAGGCGCTGCCGGATTGCCGGTTGCACCATCCATAACACGGCACAAAACGGGGCCGTCATCTTCACGGTGACAGACGACGGCACGCTGTCAATGCGCCAAACCCTGGCTACACATCGGTAAAATCCGTGGGAGGCTTGCTGAGAAACTGGACGAATTTCCCCTTTTCAATGCAATTGGAATAGGCATCGTCAGGTGAGATCCTGCCGCCGGTAAGGTGATCCAGGATGGCATCGTCAAGGGTTTGCATGCCATAGCGCTTTCCGGTCTGCATGGAGGAAGGAATCTGGTAGGTCTTGCCTTCACGGATCAGGTTGCGCACGGCAGGGGTACATATAAGAATTTCCAGCGCCGCGCAACGTCCCTTTTTGTCGATACGTTTAAACAGGGTTTGTGATACCACCGCCTTCAGGGCATCGGCCAGGGTGGAACGCACCTGGGCCTGCTGGCCGGAAGGAAAAATTTCGATGACCCGGTCCACGGTCTTGGAGGCGTTCAGCGTATGCAGGGTGCCGAAGACCAGATGACCGGTCATGGCCGCCTCCATGGCCAGCGCAATGGTTTCAAGGTCACGCATCTCGCCCACCAGAATGATGTCAGGGTCCTCACGCAGCGCACCGCGCAGGGCGGCGGAAAAGCTTTTGGTATGGAGGCCGACCTCCCGGTGATTGACAACACACTTCTGGCTCTTGTGGACAAACTCTATCGGGTCTTCAATGGTAAGGATATGATCACTGCGGGTTTTGTTCACCTCGTCAACAATGGCGGCAAGGGTTGTTGACTTACCGCTTCCCGTCGGACCGGTGACCAGCACCATGCCTTTCGGCAGGGAGGCAAGCTTTTTGACCACCGCCGGCAGACCAAGCTGTTCGCAGGTCAGTATTTCGCTTGGAATTTCACGGAAAACAGCGCCGATACCATACTTCTGCTGAAAAAGATTACCACGATAACGGGCCAGACCGGGCAGCTCATAACCAAAATCCACATCACCCGTTTCTTCAAAGATCTTGGCCTTGTCTTCGCTGACTATCTCAAAAAGCATCGCTTTCAGGGTATCATTATCCAGAACTTTATATTTCACCCGTTCCATATCACCCCTGATCCGCAGAACCGGTTGCTGGCCGGCAACAAGATGAAGATCCGAGGCTCCCTGGTCGTTCATTAATTTAAAAAAGGCGTCAATCTGGGCCATGCCTACCTCCTGGTGTAAAAACAGAAAACTGACGAAAAAACGTCAGACCATTGCTGACAAATTATTTTATCATAACAAGAGTGCGCCACATAGCTCAAACAAAAAAACAAACTGGAACCGAATGATGCATACAGGCCTCATTACACTTGCACAGGTCAGTCCTTCCGGGTAGGATTTAAATTATGGAATATATCGATCTGCACCTTCACTCAAGCTGCTCCGACGGGACAATGACCCCGACCGAACTGGTGCAGGAGGCGTTGAGGGCAGGCATCAGAGGGATCGCCGTAACCGATCATGATACCGTCGAAGGTATTGATGAAGCCCTGCAGGAAGGGAATAGACAGGGGATTGAAGTAATTTCCGGCGTTGAGATCAGCGCCTATCTCGATGATATCCCCATGCACATCCTGGGATACGGTTTCCGCCACCGGGATGCGGCCCTGCAACAGAATCTGCAAAGGATACAGGCTGCGAGAAACAAGCGCAACGACGGTATTCTGGCAAAACTGAATGCCCTGGGGATCGATGTGACAAGAGAAGATCTCAGGCGGCATTCGCAGACTGGTCAGACCGGGCGGCCCCACATCGCCAGGCTGCTGCTTGAGAAAAAGGTGGCCAGAACCATAGATGAGGCCTTTTACCGTTATCTCCGCAAAGGCGGTCTGGCATATGTTGAAAGAAAAAGACTGATGGCCTCCGACGCCATTGCCATGATCACCGCGGCAGGCGGGATCGCGGTACTGGCCCATCCGCTCACCATTGACCAGACCATGCTGACCCTGCCTGGGGTAATAATGGAAATGAAGGAACTCGGGCTCGAGGGGGTGGAGGTCTATTACCCGATCTACTCCGCAACAGTCCGCCAGAAGCTTATTGCCCTCTGCCAGCAGCTGGGACTGTTTATAACAGGAGGCAGCGATTTCCACGGTGCCATAAGAAACGGGACATCGATGGGGGCTATCAACAAAAAACAACGGGCGCCCTATGAACTTCTCCTTGCCCTGAAAAATCGACTGTCTTCAGCCGAGCCGGTCGAAACCGCTGACGCCCTGGTCATCTATGGGCAACCATGACCCTCAGCTGGTAATTACAAGAAGCATTTTATCATTTCCACGAAATTGAAGAACAGAGACAGGTATGCACACAATTCTGGTGGTAGATGATGAGCCGAATTATCTCATCATCCTGGCCGAAATACTTCGGGATGAAGGTTTTGAAGTCTTTACCGCTGAAAACGGGGAAAAGGCCCTTGATATTGTCCGGACAGCCGATCTTGATCTGGTGCTCACCGACATGCAGATGCCCGTCATGGGCGGCATGGAACTTCTCAGGCAGGTAAAGACCATCAATCATCACCTGCCAGTCATCATGCTCACCGCCTACGGCGAAGTGGATAAAGCGGTTGCCGCCATGCGGGACGGGGCTTTCAATTATCTCACCAAACCCTTTAAAAACGACGAACTCATCGCCAACATCACCAAGGCTGTTGAACACTACTCGCTGCTGCGCGAAAACATCCGCCTGCGCAACGTGGTAAAAAAACGATACAGCTTTGCCGAGATGATCGGCAAAAACAAACAGATGCAGCTCCTTTTCACCATGATTGAAAAGGTGGCCCCCACCGCTGCCTCCGTGCTGATCACCGGGGAATCAGGCACCGGCAAAGAGCTGGTCGCCCGAGCCATCCACAATTACAGCCCCCGGGACAAAGACCCGTTTATTTCGATCAACTGCGCCGCCCTGCCCGAGTCTCTGCTGGAAAGCGAACTCTTCGGCCATGAAAAAGGAGCCTTCACCGGCGCCATTGCCCTGCGTAAAGGCCGCTTTGAACTGGCGGACCGCGGCACCCTGTTTCTTGATGAAATCGGCGAAATGGCCCTGTCGCTGCAGGCGAAACTGCTGCGCATCATCCAGGAAAAAACATTCCAGCGGGTTGGCGGCGCCCAGGAGCAGAAAGTGGACGTGCGCATCGTTGCTGCAACGAACAAGGACCTGAAGGAAGAGGTTGAAGCGGGCCGCTTCCGGGAAGATCTCTATTATCGCCTCAATGTCCTGCATCTCCATCTTCCTCCTCTGCGGGAGCGGATTGATGACATTCCCCTGCTTGCCGAACATTTTGTCAGCAAATTCGCCAGGCAACTCAATAAATCCGAACTAAAGATCTCGCCGGCCGCTCTCCGTTTTTTAACCACCCTGCCGTGGGAAGGTAATATCAGGGAGCTTGAAAACACCATCGAGAGAGCAAGCATTCTCTGCGTCAACAACACCATTGAACCGGAAGATGTGCAACCCGAGGGGGGCGGAAACAAGATTGCGGCGCCGGTCAGTCAGTCCTTTAATCCCGACGACATCGTACCACCCGGCACTGCCCTGCCGGACATGCTTGACGCCATTGAAGAAAAGGCCCTGCGCAACGCCCTGATCAAAGCCGATTTTGTCCAGACCAAGGCCGCTGAATCTCTTGGTATCACCAAAAGCCTGCTGCAGTACAAAATGAAAAAATTCAGGATCAAAAAAAATTGACAACGGGGTTATGAATAACAAGAATATATTTTACAGATACTGTATGATAAGGTCACAAAATTTAAAGACACCCTAGGAGATCGGCAGTGACAACCAGTGATATTTTTTTCATCATAGCTTCAGTGAGTATCGTGATAGCGGTTGCTGCTCTGGTCCCGCTTCTGTACCAGCTGAAACGAACCGCAGAGAAGGCAGAAACAGCCCTGGAGAAGATCAATAATGAACTGGAACCGTTTCTGCACAAAACCACGGAGGTGAGCGAGGAACTGCATACCCTGTCAGTCTCCCTCAATGAAAAAATCGAAAGAGCCGATCATATTATCGATACGGTCCAGCAGGCGGGTGACACCCTGCTGTCCACTGCCTCCCTTGTCAAGGATACAGTAACCCCCGTTGTTGTGCAAATCGGCGCAGTCAGCGCCGGGATAACAGCTTTTACCAACTTTTTCAAAAAAACCGAACCCTCAGAAAGGAGGTATTTTGATGAATAGAGACAATAATTGCAGTGCCGGTATTGCCGTCATCTCATTTCTTGCAGGAACCGTCATCGGGGCTGGCATCGCCCTGCTGGTAGCACCGAGAACAGGTGAAGAAACAAGAGAAATTCTCAAAGGCTACGGCTACGACCTGAAGGAAAAAGGCAGCAAGATCCCAACAAACATCAAACACTCTGCCGAGCACGCCATTGACCGCGGCAAAGACATGATTGAGCAGGGCAGGCAGCTGATCAACCGCGGAACGGAAATGGTCAGCCACGGCAAGGAGTATCTGGACGAGAAAAAACAGACATTGAGTGCCGCCATTGAAGCCGGCAAGGAAGCCATGACTCAGGAGAAGGAAAAACTATCCGCCGCCTATGAGGAGTAATCCATAGCGCAGCCTGAAACAAATCCCACAGAGACGCAAAGCCTTGCGGTTTTACCCGGTTTTAACGTCTCTGTGGCATGGATTTATACCGTCCGCTTAGACATTTTCTTCAGATATTTTCACCTGTTCCGCCCCAGTTCAATTTACGGCGCAGAATGTCAAAGTAACCTTTTTGCGGCGAACAGATGAGACGCAACGGTTTTTCCGAGATGGCCAGTTCCAGATTATCCGTCTCATCCATATTCCAGGCAAGCTGTCCGTCGACAATCACCTTGACGTCCGCCGCAGGCCCGGCAAGTCTGGTGCTTAAATGAACGGTATCGGGCAGCAGCACCGGCCGGCTCTCAAGCATGAAAGGACAGATCGGCGTTACCATAATGGCGGCAAGCTCAGGGTGGACAATGGGTCCTCCGGCAGAGAGATTGTAGGCGGTGGAGCCCGTGGGGGTGGAAAATATCAGCCCGTCAGCCTTGTAGGTATTGAGATACTCATCATCAACCCAGGTGCAGAGACGAACCAGCCTGTCAATGGCGCCCTTGCTGATAACCACCTCATTTAAGGCGTAACGCCATCTGCCGTGCCTGCCGTCAGAGTTGAGCCTGGTTTTCAGCATCATCCGGTTTTCAATCCGGGCTGCCCCTGAGAGAATCATCTCAAGCGCCTGAAACTGTTCATCCTCAGCAACCTCTGTCAAAAAACCAAGATTGCCGAGATTGACCCCCACCACCGGCACCTGACATTGACTTGCCTGCTCGGCCACATGCAGCAGGGTGCCGTCACCTCCCAGAATGATCAGGATATCAAGATCAGGGGCAATGATGTCAATTACCGTTTCAATGGATTTCCGGTAAAACCAGTCAACCAGTTCATCAGCAACCATTCTTGCCTGGGCTGAGTCTTTTTTTAAAATAATGCCGGCCTTTTTATACATAGTGGTCTTATTAGTCTTATTAGTCTTACTGGTCTGACCGGTCTTACTGGTCTTTACTGATGGGCGAGTTTTCGGCTTCCCCTGATTTGCCATGCATAATTCCCGATGTGTGCCGGTTTCAGCATTGCTAGCGATTTTCACCTTTTGCATCGAGCAACATAATACATGAATTACCTCTGGGGAGCATTCTTAAAAATGGGTCTATCCACCAGCTTGGGACGAAAAACGTCCGATTCCCCGGCACTGTAAACCAGCCAGACCAGTCAGACAGGTCAGACTAATTTCCCAAGTTCCTCGGAACGTCTGGTTGCAGCTTCCACCGCGGTCATGATGCCCGCCTTGAAACCCGCCTTTTCAAGCTCATGGAGTCCGGCGATGGTCGTCCCGCCCGGCGAGGTGACCATGGCCTTGAGCAGGGCCGGGTGCTTGCCGGTTTCCAGGGCCAGCTTAACCGAGCCGAGTACCGTCTGCAGGACAAGGGTTTCCGCATCCTGGCGGCTGAGTCCCACCTTGACCCCGCCGTCAACCAGGGCATCGATAAACTGAAAAACATAGGCCGGCCCGCTGCCGCTCAAACCGGTGACGGCATCAAGATAATTTTCCGGCAGGACAATACTCTTGCCGATGGCTGAAAAAATATGGCCCGCTGTTTCCATATCATTGGCAGTGACGTTTGATCCGCCGCTTAAGGCAGAGGCCCCCTCCAAAACCAGGGCCGGGGTATTGGGCATCACGCGGATGACCCGGCAACCGGCAGCCAGCCGCCCCTCGATAAAGGTGATCGGTATCCCTGCGGCAATGGATATGACAAGATGCTGACCGTTCATCCACTCCGCGCATTCTTCAAGAAGCCGCCCCATGATCTGCGGTTTGACCGCCAGAATGACAATGGCACAGTCAGCCAGCTCGGAGTGGGATTTGCCTGTGGAAACGGCAAAGGTTTCCGTAAGAAAGTGCCTCCGGTCTTTGTCTGGGTCCACGGCAATTATCCGTGAACTTTCCGTCAGTCCTGCCTGTAAAATTCCCTTGATGAGAGCTTCGGCCATGCGGCCTCCACCTAAAAATCCTATCTTTCCCTGTAGTTTCATTTTTTCACTCCTGAGAGCTGACCGGCATATGGATTAAATGGTTAAATTAAAAAGATTACATCAGCGGTAATGGCTCTTTTCGAGCATCATCTGCCTGTGGTAAGTCTTTAGTCTTTTTTGCCAGCCATTTCAACATCGATTTACTGACATCCCTCAAACATACGGTTGCGGTTGGAAAACAGTCCGCCACCCATCGGGAACTTCCCCCACCGTCAATATGGCCTTGGAACAGGCCGGCAACGTCAGCAGCAATAGAGGCGAGCTCACGGAGAACATCAAAAACGAGGTGATGGGTTCTGGTGGAGAGACCACCGCGGGAATAACTGAAATCTCCAGCAATCTGCAGGAGTTCAACCTGGTGACCCAGGAAAGGACAAAAGGCGCTCAAGCTGTTGCCAGGGGCAGCAGCGGAGAGCAGGCTAAACTTGCCTCCGAGCTGCACAGCAAAGCCGGCGCCTTTACGGTTGATCAAACGAAATGGAAAACAGTATCAAACCGGCAGGGGCGAACTGTTTGAAACAGGCAGAACCTGGGGCGGCACCAGAAACGGCAATATCTTGTTACCGGCAGCCCTGGTGGTCATTACCACCTTTTCAAAAGCGCTTTCTTCACCCTTATCCGACCATTTGATAAATTGCCAGCATTCAGGATGATCGGCTATTGCCTTCATAAGCTGCAGATGCTGAGCATGCCCTGATTTGACGGCGGTAATATGACCCAGCACAGGACAACCCAGCAGAGCCAGGTCGCCAATGAGATCGAGCAACTTGTGACGGACAAACTCGTTGGAGAAGCGCAACCCTTCCCTGTTCAGGATTTCCGAGCGATCGATGACAATGGCATTGTCCAAAGAACCTCCCAGGGCCTTGCCGTTCTGCCGCAGATACTCAACTTCATGCAGAAATCCGAAAGTCCGGGCTGAGGCGATTTCCTTGATAAAGGTCGGCGCATCAACTTCAACGGAAAATTTCTGCCTGCGCACCAATTGATGCTCAAAATCGATTTCGCCACTGACCTTGAATCCATCATAGGGTTCGATGAGAATCATGGAGTCACCGTTGCTGATCTCGATCTTTCTGGTGATTTTCAACAGAAACCGCGCCGCCTTCTGGCGCTTGCGGCCTACCTTATTCAGCACATGCACAAAAGGAGCGGCGCTGCCGTCCATGATGGGAACTTCATCATTATCAAGCTCAATGACCGCGTTATCAATACCCATGCCGGCCAGGGCGGCAAGAAGATGCTCGGTGGTTGACACCGCGACATCATCCTTGGCCAGGGTGGTGGCCAGCTGGGTATCGGTTACCCGGTACAGGGTCGCGGGGATCATGACCTTGCGGCCCAGATCGGTGCGGACGAAACGGATACCGGAATTAGCGCCTGCGGGTTTTATATACAGTTTGACAGTTTTGCCGGAGTGAAGACCGACACCGGCAAAACTGACGGTTTTTCTGATTGTGTGCTGCCACTTATCCATCACTGACCTTCTTCTTATATATGAACTCTCTATATTGAAAAAAGAGGGTGAAAAATCACCTTCGGAAAATATCCACAATAATACTGCAGATACTCAACTGCAAAAATGAGGCCAGCACACCACAAAGAAAATAATAAACTGAAACAACAACGATATCAAAAGATTAACCAAAAAAATAGTGCCAATAAAACCCTTGGAATCAGCCGAAAATTGTTGTCTAAAAAACACACCATGTCTTTTTGCACATACCTGTCAACCGACCATCTGCAGTTTTTCCAGCACAAACCGATCAAAATCATCCCCGGCCGCCACCTCCATGCGCAGGGCATAAAGAGGCCTGGCAAGCTGCTTGCCTTTGATTTTGACCAGGTCTTTCTCGGAGGTAATATAGGCTTGCGCGGAGCTGTTGCGTGACTGCTTGTGGAGAAAGTCAAACTCCGGCTTGAAATAGCGGGTGTGGTCGCGGAATACCTGAAAGCCATCCAGCTTGATGCCGGCCAGCTGCAGACTCCGCTTAAAAGACTGGGGATTCGCCAGGCCGCAGAAGCCGAAAAAAGATTCCGGGCCATCGGCAAGGGCAACCCGGCTGCCGTCCGCCGCAACCAGCGAGACCGGCCTGAATTCGGTCATAAAGACCGGTATGCGCGGGAACCGCTTGTTCAGCGCCTTTTTGATCGCTTCCGCCCTGTTGCGGTTATCCTTATCAACACAGGTCAGGACAAAGCAGTCGGCCCGTTCAAGGGCCTTGAGCGGCTCCCGCATATCTCCGCCCGGAAACACCCGGTTATTGCCGAGAAAGCTGTCGACCTTGAACAGGGCCAGATTGACATCGCGATAGAGTCCGAGATGCTGGAAGCCGTCGTCAAGGATCACGGCGCCGGCGCTGAGATGTTCCACTGCGTATTGCCCGCCGTCAACCCGGTTGCGGCTGGTGAGCACCGGCACCCCGGGCAGGTTCTCCGCCATATAGAACGGCTCATCACCGGCGGCCGAGGCGTTCAGGTTCACTGTCCGGCCGTCGGAAACCACATTGACCCGCGCTTTGGCCTTGCCCCCATACCCCCGGCTGACAATGACCGGACTTTTATCGGCCAGCAGCCTGGCCAGATACATCACCATTGGGGTTTTGCCGGTGCCGCCCATGGTAAGATTGCCGACACTGATCACCGGCACCGGCAGCCGGTGCTGCTTGAAAAGTCCTTTTTGGTAAAATGCGGCCCTGAGCGACATGGCAAAACTGTAAAGGGGGGAAAAGGGCCGGCCACAGGCATAGAGAAGATTTAAATGTTCACTCATGACAACACCTGCCTGATCAGATCGATATGACGCATGTTCACCCCCTGGCGGGCCTCCACAAATCTGCGGGCCGCCCTCCCCTTTTCTTTTCTCAGCTGCGGGTCCTGCAGATAAAAAGAGATACCCTGCAACAGCTCATTTTCATTGCCGACCTGGATGACGCACCCTGCCGCAAGCATATCTTCCACCACATCGGCGAAATCTTCCATATGCGGGCCGAAAAAAACCGGGATGCCGGCCACAGCCGGCTCAAGGGGATTATGGCCGCCCGCTGCCACCAGACTGCCGCCGATAAAGGCCACATCGGCCAGCCGGTAAAGGCCGGCCAGCTCCCCCATGGTATCAAGCACCATCAGCTGATCATCAGCCCGGCCTCCCGCACTGCGGGTGGAGACGGCCAGTCCCTGGTGCCGGGCCAGTTTTACGACAGCCGCGGCCCGCTCAATATTTCGCGGGGCAATGAGGAGCAACAGGTCAGGGAACAGCCTGACAAGCTCCTGATAGACCCGGCACAGCATCTCCTCCTCGCCGTCGTGGGTGCTGCCGGCAATGAGCAGGGTACGGCCTTCATCAATGCCCAAATCCTTTCTGACGACCATCCGGCCGCCCATCTTGGGCAGTATGGCATCATATTTAAGATTACCGAGGTTTTTCACCCTGGCTGCCGCAACCCCCAGCCTGACCATCTTTTCCACATCCTCCTGGCGCTGCATGGCAAGAAAGGAAAACGAACGAAACATGGGCAGAAAGAAAGCTTGAAAAATGGAGTATTTCCGATATGATTTCCGGGAGATGCGGCCATTGACCAAAAGGGCGCTGATATTTTCAGCGGCAAGCTGATGGAGAAAATTCGGCCAGAAATCCGTCTCAACAAGAAGAAAAAGATCAGGCCGCAGAATTTTGACAAAGCGCCGCACCACGGCATACACATCAAGGGGAAACGGGATAAAGAGATCAACCGGCAGGCCCCTGTTGCCGGCGAACTTCTCCCCCGAAGCGGTAGCCGCGGAAAACAGCAGTACCGCATCCGGGAAATGCTCTCTGACGGCATGCACCAGGGTGACAGCTGAGGAAACCTCCCCAACGGAAAGGGCATGAATCCAGATGCGGGGACGGCCTGCGGGAATTTTTTCTGCCAGTTCTCTTAACCCGAAACCGAGCCTGGCCGGAATACGCAGGCGGTATTTGGCCTTGCCGGCCACCAGCAAAAGAAGGAGGGGCCAAAGAAAGACAAGCCCCAGCAGTTGAATGAGGTTATATACTGCCAGCATGGTAATAGAGATGCTTACCTGATTTCTTTAATGATAACGTTTTTTCCGCAGCCAACCCAGGAGGCAATACTGTAGCCCCATGAATATCATTCTCATCGATCCGGCCGAGGTCAAAGACAACCGGGTGACCCTGCGGGACAGACGCAGTGAACATATCAGAAACGTGCTCGGCGCGGCCTGCGGCGACACCCTGCGCACCGGCCTGATCAACGGCCCCATGGGCACCAGCACCGTGGTCGGCATCACGGCGGAAGCGGTGGAGCTTGCGACAAACCACAACGGTCCCGCCCCGGACAGGCCGGCCATTGACCTGATCCTGGCCCTGCCCCGCCCCATCATGCTGAAGAGGATCTTTTCCCAGGCCGCCACCTTCGGGGTGCGAAGAATCTATCTCATCAACGCCAGCCGGGTGGAAAAGAGCTTCTTTTCCGCCTCACTGCTCGCGGAAAACACCTTTTACCCGCTGCTGCTGCACGGCCTGGAACAGGCGGTTGACACCATGGTCCCGGAGGTGAGCATCCATAAGCGCTTCCGCCCCTTTGTCGAGGACCTGCTGCCTCAGGTCATGGATGACTGCCCGGTGCGTCTTGCCGCCCATCCCGGCCCCTTCCCTTTACTTGCGCAAACCGTTGCCCTGCCCCTGATCAAACGGACGGCCATCGCCATCGGCCCGGAAGGCGGCTGGGTCGATTTTGAGATCGACAAGTTCCGCGCTGCAGGCTTTCAGCCTTTCTCCATGGGGCCCCGCATCCTGCGGGTTGACACCGCTGTCCCCGCCCTGCTGGCCCAGCTGAACCTGCTGCGCCAGATCAATTTGAAAACTTCTGTTTAATCTTATCGATAATGACGGAAATCTCTTTGACCTTCAGCAGATACAGCAGGGTGCCATAGACTGCCACTGCCGTTGCTATATACACGAAAACACCGGCAATCTGCAAAAAAATCGACTGATTGAAAAAATTCTGCGTAAGCAAGAGCAACCCCTTCAGGCAGACGGTCATGATGATCGAGGCGCAAAATACCTTGGCAATCCCCTCAAACAGATAGGCCAGCGAATAGCCGGCCAGCTTTTTATACAGCACCACACTCAGAAAAAGAAAATTACATATCATGGCGCAGGAGGTGGAAAGGGCGATGGCCCGGTGCTGGAAGAGATCAATGGAGGCGGTAACAAAGATGAGATTGGCTGCCACGGCAAGAAAGCTGGCGATGACCGGGTAGCGGGTGTCATCGAGGGCGAAAAAAACCGGCACCATGATTTTTACCGAGGAATAGGCGAACAGCCCCACCGCATAAAAGCGCAGGGCCTCGGCGGTGCGCGCCGTGTCAAAGGCGTTGAAGGCGCCGTATTGAAAGATGATCCTGATAATGGGGTCCGCCAGCAGCCACAGGCCGAAACTGGCCGGGATGGTCAGACAGAAGGCCATGGTGAGCGAGGAGGTGAAAGTCTCCCGCATCTTGCCCAGATCCTTGGCAGCCGCATAACGGGCGATGACCGGCAGCGAGGCGATGGAAATCGCCACGCCGAAAACACCGATGGGCAGCTGCACCAGCCGGAAGGCATAATTGAGCCAGGAAACACTCCCTTCCACACAGGAGGAGGCGAAGCGGGTGTTGATAAAAATATTGATCTGGGTGGCGGACAGGCCGATGACCGCAGGAATCATCAGACGGAGAATGCGGCGCAGGCCCGGATCGGCAAGGTCGAGCCCGGGCGCAAAAACAAAACCGGCCTTGATCAGGGTGGGCAGTTGCCCGGCCAGCTGCAGAAAACCGCCGATCAGGGTGCCCAGGGCCATGCCCATGATGGCCGGATAGCCGAATTTCGGCAGGATAAAGGCCAGACTGAGACCGCCGGCAATGGAGCCGACGTTGAAAAAGCTGGAGGCCATGGCCGGAACGAAAAAACGGCCCTTGGTGTTGAGCATGCCCATCACCACGGCGGAGAGCGAGACAAAGATCAGAAAGGGGAACATGACAATGGTCAGCTGCCGGGTCAGATCCACCTTGCCCGGCACCTGGACAAACTCGGCATCCACCAGCAGCCGCACCAGCGGGTCGGCCAGGAAAATGCCGGCCAGGGTGATGAGGCTCAGCAGCATGGCAAAAAAAACCAGCACATTATTGGCGAGCTGCCAGGTGGCCTTTTCGCCCTTGTTGGCGTCATAGTCGGAAAAAACCGCGACAAAGGCCGAACTGAGCGCCCCCTCGCCGAAAAGATCGCGCAGCAGGTTGGGAATGCGGAAGGCCACGACAAAGGCGTCATAGGCAAAGCCTGCCCCGAACATCACGGCAAAGACCTGCTCCCGCACCAGACCCAGCACCCGGCTGCACATGACGGCAACGGAGACGGTGCCGGCGGAACGGGCGATTTTGCCAGTATCGGAGGCTGCTTTCTTCATTTTTTCACCCTGGGCCACGGAAAGAGCATCGGCAGCCGCCGGCAGTACTCATCATAGGGTTTGCCGATATCCTGACGCAATTTTCTTTCCTCAAGCCACGTGCCGACCAGAAAATAAAGTGACAGCACAATCTTGCTCACCAGCGAAATATCCGTAACCGACCCGAAGGCCCATACCAGGGCAATCCCGGCGGAATACCAGGGATGCCGCACCCCTCCCCTTTCGTCCGTGGTAAAGGATGCGGCAGGCGCCGTCCCGCCGGCCCTGAAGGCCTGCAGCTGCCTGATTCCCATAAAAAATGAGAGGTCATAACGCTGCAAGCCGGCGTTAAACAGAGACAAGGCATAGACATAGAGAACGATTTTCAGCCCGAGCCACCAGCCGGGCCAGGCAAACAAAATAACCTGTTTGACTGAAAATTGATAGACCACAACCGGCGCCAGCGTCACCAGGCTGATGACATTAAAAAAAAGACGATACCAGCCGGCAACGACCCGGTCGCCGAACAGGGCGCGGCACCGCTCCAGCCACCAGTGGGAAATGAGCAGACTGTGGAAAGAGCACCAAATGAGCCAGAGCAGGGCGGTCAGTATGTGCGGGAAAAATTCGGTCATAATGAATAATGCAAAGATAAACTCCCAAGCAATTGATGGCCGAATGTACCAGTTAACCGCACAATCTGCAAAAGCAAAAAGGGAAGCCGCCCAAAAACGGCTCCCCTTTTAACAACAGATCAGCAATGATCGATCGAAAATTCAGAAAATCGGTTTCATGGCTCCCATATAGGAACGCAGCTCTTCGCCGATCATCTCAACACCGGTATAGCGGATTTCTTCGTTGGCCCTGATCAGGGCGATATTGTCCACCCCGTTATCCTTGAGGGTAAGGCCCCGGCCGATGACATCCGTCTCGATCTTCTTCATGAAACCGGCCAACAGCGGCATGGCGCCCTGGGTGAAGAGGTAGCAGCCGTATTCAGCGGTGTCGGAGATGACCACGTTCATCTCGTACAATTTTTTACGGGCAATGGTGTTGGCTATCAGCGGCACCTCGTGCAGGGACTCATAGTAGGCGGATTCCTCCTTGATGCCGGCGGAAACCATGGTGTCAAAGGCCAGCTCAACCCCGGCCTTGACCATGGCCACCATGAGAATAGCGTGGTCGAAATACTCCTGCTCAGGGATGACGGCGTCCGTGCTGACGGATTTCTCAAAAGCGGTCTCCCCGGTCTCGGCCCGCCATTTGAGCAGATTCGCGTCGCCGTTGGCCCAGTCCTCCATCATGGTGCGGGAAAAATGGCCGGACATGATGTCGTCCATGTGTTTCTCAAAAAGCGGCTTGAGGATGATTTTAAGTTCATCGGCCAACGCGACCGCAATCAGCTTGGCCGGGTTGGAAAGACGGTCCAGCATATTGGTGATGCCGCCGTGCTTGAGGGCCTCGGTAATGGTTTCCCAGCCGTACTGGATCAGTTTGGAGGCGTAACCGGCATCAACACCCTTTTCGATCATCTTGTCATAGCACAGCAGCGATCCCACCTGCAGCATGCCGCAGAGAATGGTCTGCTCGCCCATCAGGTCCGATTTGACCTCGGCGATAAATGAAGACTGCAGCACCCCGGCCCGGTCGGCCCCGGTGCCGCAGGCATAGGCCTTGGCCAGCTCCCAGCCCTCGCCTTGCGGGTCGTTCTCCCGGTGCACGGCGATCAGGGTCGGCACGCCGAAGCCGCGCTTATACTCCTCACGCACCTCGGTTCCCGGCGATTTCGGGGCCACCATGATGACGGTCAGGTCCTTGCGGACCTGCATGCCCTCTTCAACGATATTAAAGCCGTGGGAATAGGACAGACACGCCCCCTGCTTCATCAGCGGCATTATCGCCGTGACCACACTGGTGTGCTGCTTGTCCGGGGTCAGGTTGATGACCAGGTCAGCCGCAGGAATGAGATCCTGATAGGTACCGACCACAAAACCGTTGCCGTTGGCGTTCTTCCATGACTGCCGTTTTTCGGCGATGGCCGCTTCCCGCAGGGCATAGCTGACGTCAAGGCCGCTGTCCCGCAGGTTGAGGCCCTGATGCAGCCCCTGGGCGCCGCAGCCGACGATAACGATCTTTTTGCCCTTGAGGGCGTCAACGCCGTTGAATTCAGATGCATCCATGAAACGGCACTGGCCGAGTTCCTCAAGCTGGATGCGTAATGGTAAGGTATTGAAATAGTTCTGCGCCATGGTGATCTCCTTGCAAATTCATTCTTTTTTTCTGACTGAAACAATGTGTACTCCAGCTTACCATTGAATTTCGTTGCGTAAAGTGATTTATTCGCTATATTATATTGCAAATATAGCAACGCAATTAACAAAACCGGGCAAAGCATGAATATCCAGGAACTGAAACTCTTCAAGCATCTGGCCACGACCCTGCATTTCGGCCGGACCAGCCAGGCCTGCAACATCACCCCGTCGGCCCTGACCCGAACCATCCAGCGTCTGGAAGAGGAGGTGGGGAAAAAACTCTTCATCCGCGACAACCGCTCGGTGTCCCTGACCCAGGCCGGCCAACGCTTCAGGACCTATGCCGAGGAGACAATCAGAAACTGGCAGCAGTTGACCAACGACCTGACCATGGACGAGGAAATCCTGCGGGGCGAGATCTCCCTGTACTGCTCGGTCACCGCGGTCTACAGCATCCTGCCGCAGATGCTGAAAAAATACCGCAAGCTCTACCCGGAGGTCCACATCATCCTGCAGACCGGCGATCAGGCCAATGCCCTGGAAAAACTGCAGAACAACGAAGCGGATGTCACTGTTGCCGCCCTGCCGGACAAACTGCCGCCCCAGCTCAAATTCATCACGGTCATAGAAACCCCGCTCCTTTTTATCGCTCCTGTCCATTTTGCTAACACTCAGGCCGAAAAGGAGGCGGCAATCGATTGGCAGACCGTGCCGATGATCATGGCCGAACGAGGCCTGGGCCGCCAACAGCTCGACAGCTGGTTCAAGGAGCGCGGCATTCAGCCCAACATTTATGCCCAGGTGGCGGGCAACGAGGCCATCATCACCATGGTCAGCCTTGGCTGCGGCATCGGCGTGGTTCCACAGTTGGTGCTGGACAGGAGCCCCATGCGGGATGAGGTCCTTATTCTGGAGGTGGAACCGAACCTGACCCCTTTTGCCGTCAGTGTCTGCACCTTTGCGAAAAACATGAAAAACCAGGCAGTTCAGGCCTTCTGGCGGATCGCCGAAGGCGAGGTCAATAGCAAATGAAAAGGAGGAGGTCATGGTTACATCGCACGGTTATCGGCAGAAATTCTTTATCGTCCTGGCATTTGTCGTCCTTCAGACGGGCATCAGCCTGCCCGCGGCACGGGCCGCATTAAACCCGACAAATTTCACCACCGACCTGAACCAGCTGGTCATCAGCGGCAACACCCTGCTCGCCAGCATGGAAAACGTCACCCTCAGCTCGTTCACCATGGCAAGCCAGCTCACCAGCCTGCAAAACTCGGTGCAGGCCTATCTGGACAGTGTGGGAACCGTGTACCGCACCGTAACCGGCTCGGTTGACAACACCACCATGAGCCTGACGGACGACATGCTGGTGCCGCTGCAGACCCTGGCCGCCATCACCGCCTCCCTGGCCCAGTCCTCGGCCGGCCTGATGACCCAGATGGTGGTCCTTGCCCCGGCCACCTCGCTGTCCACCCTGAGCGCCTCGCTTGACGCCATGCTGCGCCTGTCCTCCGACATCGGCGTCATGGCGGACCGCATCCTGGAGATGGCCGACATGATCCTCATCATGGCGGACAATATCGGCATCATGGCCGACCGCATCCTGGCCACCCAGGTCATTCAGGGGGACAATATCAATATCGTGGTTGCCGCAAGCCTTGAAACCCAGAAGAACATCCTGATGCTGTTTGGCATGTTCGCCCTGTGATTATCTGCGACAGAAAGCGGGCGGTTCGCCGCCCGCTGAGATCCGAAGTGGATGGGGAGAAAGTCGCCTGACACCTCATCATGCCTGGCCTGCCTCTCTTATTGCTTTCCCATGCCGTGACACTTAGCCAAATTTATTCCGACTAAATATAGTTTTGCAGAAAACAACAAGTCAGGTAATAATCATCCTCAACCGTTCTCACATGACCGTAAACCAACACCAGCAATAAATCACAACATGAACAACTGGCTCCACAGCAAAGAAAATCGCAAACTCATCTCCTGGTTGGTATGTGGGCTGGTGGTGATCCTCCTTGGTATGTGGGCCGCCTCCACTTTCCTTGGCACAAATAACATCCTCAACTGGCTTCTCAACGAAGAAAACCGCAAACTTATCTCCTGGCTGGGCGGGGGGCTGGTGGTAGTCGCCAGCGGTCTGTGGGCCGTCTATATCCACTTTGACAAACCCACAACGGCGACAATAACCACAGGTGAAATTCACAGCGGTGGCGATACAGTTGTCGGTTCAGGGACCATTGATAAGCGAACCTATAATTCCGGCGTGACCGATATTGAACTGGCTAAGCAGTTGGGGGTGGCCGAGGCGGCGGTCAAAAACTTCCTCAAGCTCCTGGAACAACAACATGTCCCCATTGCAGAATGGGACAACACCCTGCGGCAATTGGCCGAACGTTACCAGGAACTGCAAAAGCTGGCCGCCATGCTGGAATCGGAAGATCCTGACGTGCGCTCCCGGCAGAACCAGGCCAGGCAGGCCATTGATGTTGCCGACTTTGCCGGGGCCGAGGCGTTGTTGGCCAAAGCCGTTGAGCTGGACAATGCGGCGGCGGAAAAATTCAAGGAAAGCTATATAAAACGAAAACGCTCGGCCGCCGAGAGCCAGGCCTTAAAGGCCAAATCGTTGCATACCCGTTTTGCCTTACGTGAAGCTATAGAGTCTTATCAGCAGGCCATAGAACTTGCCAAACAAGGGGAAGACGAAAATAAAGTTGCAAATTATCAGTTGGGGATTGGAAACGTTTATGCCGATAATGCTTCTTACGACCTAGCCATAGCCAGTTATGAAAACGCATTACACCACTATTTGTCCCTGAAAGATGAAGAGTCCGTTACCGTGGCGGCATTAAGGAACAACCTGGGCATTACCTGGGCTGATAAAGGCGAGTACGACAAGGCCATCGCCTATTATGACAAGGCCCTGGCCGTAGACAGGAAGACCTTCGGCGAAGAGCATCCGAATGTAGCAAGGGACTGGAATAACCTGGGCATTGCCTGGGCGGATAAAGGCGAGTACGACAAGGCCATCGCCTATTTTGACAAGGCCCTGGCCGTGGTCAGGAAGGCCTTTGGTGAAGAGCATCCGAATGTGGCAAAAGCCTGGAATAACCTGGGAGATGCCTTGGCGCATAAAGGAGAGTACAACAAGGCCATTGCCTGTTATGACAAGGCCCTGGCGGTATGGAACGATAAATTAGGCCCTGATCATCCGCATACGAAAATCGCCAAGGATAATATTGCGGAAGCCAGTCAGAAACAGGCGGCACAGGGCAATAAATAATAACCTGCCCCTGACCCTGCCGGGTGTCACGCTACCCGCCTCACGAATCCTTCCGCCCCTTGCCCCAGGCAAAAACTCAAAACCCGGGAAAAATCTCCCCAGGCGCCTCGGGAAAACGGCGTTGCAGCCCCTTGAAATATTCCGGCCCGCCAAGACAATCGGGATTATCCGGCTCGGTGCAGGCCAGCTCGCTGATCCACCATGCGCCGTTAACCTTGTGGAGCAGGGCAGCGATATCCTCATAGCTGTTGTTCCCATCGGGCGACTGCGGTCGGGTCTGGAGCCAGGCCCAGTTATCCTTGACCTTGAGATGGCTGATAACAAAATGCACGTCAAGGCCATGCTGAATCTTCACCTCCTGCCGCAGGGCATTGACAATGTCCTTGCGCTCACTGCTGCCAACCGGAGGGGTCCAGACCTGCTGGCCGGCAATGGCATGGAATGAAAGAAAGGCTGCGGTCATAAATACTACCGCTGTCCAGGCCAGGATAATCAGCCGCAAGCGGTTAACAGGCCGCGGGTACTGCAGATCAACAGACAACAGACTTTTCATGTCAGTTTATATGGAAGTCACTGCTGCAGGGTTGCTTGTTATTCCGCGGTAGGAGCGGGCCATGCCCGCGACCTGTGGCATTGCGAGACCCCGTTATCGCGGGCATGGCCCGCTCCTACCCGGCGAGACTTTCATGCTTCGCTGTTCCCACTTGCGGAGATGGCGGTTAGTTGAGTTATAAATTGGAAAAAACTGAAAATCAACCACAGAAAACATCGAGCCCACAGAGCTGATTATTGTTAATAGGATGTAGTGTTTTTTTGTGTGCGCCGTGCTCTCCGAGGTAGAAAAACACGAGCCAATCAATTTTCTCCACCAGTTCCACCAGACGGTTCATGGCCCTGCCCTCCTCGGTGCGGTTAGCGGCCTTGCGCAATGTTCCGTGGTGATCGGTTGTTTTTTTTGAGGTTTAGGATTAAGATATCACGATTTTTCCTTACCGGCCAGGCGGGAGGCACCAGAACAGCGCCGTTCCAGCCGCCCCTTACAACGCATAGATAAAATCACCCGGCTCAATTTATCTTCAAGGAGGAGACCTTCCATGCAGACAACCTTTACCTCAAATGTCTTTAAGACGCAGACCATCAAACTGGCCAACACCGAAGAGACCATTGTCAAGGGCGGCCGCGATCTTTTCCCGCTGCTGCCCAGGGCCCTGGACGGCATCAGACAGATCGGCGTCATCGGCTGGGGCTCCCAGGGGCCGGCCCAGGCCCGGAACTTCCGCGACTCGCTCACCGGCACCGACATCAGGGTCAAAATCGGCCTGCGCGAGGGCAGCTCCTCCATGCAGGCAGCGGCGGCCGCCGGTTTCACCCGGGAAAACGGCACCCTGGGTGAGATGTATCAGGTCATCAGGGAATCCGATCTGGTCATGCTGCTGATCTCCGACGCGGCCCAGGCAGAGAATTATCAGCAGGTATTCGCCAACATGAAGGACGGAGCCACCCTGGGCCTGTCCCACGGATTTCTGCTGGGTTATCTCAAAAGCATCGGCCAGACCTTCCCCGAGAACATCAACGTCATCGGCGTCTGCCCCAAGGGCATGGGGCCGTCGGTGCGCAGGCTCTATGAGCAGGGCAAGACCATCAACGGCGCCGGCATCAACTGCAGTTTCGCCGTGGAGCAGGACATCAACGGCAAGGCCACGGATTATGCCCTGGGCTGGGCCGTGGCCGTGGGCGCCCCCTTTGTCTTCAAGACCATCCTGGATCATGAGTACCGCAGCGATATCTTCGGCGAACGCGGCATCCTGCTCGGCGCGGTGCACGGCATCGTGGAACTGCTTTACCGCCGCTTCATCACGGTTGACAAGATGAGCGAGGAGGAGGCCTTCCGCCACTCGGTGGAAAGCGTCACCGGCCCCATCAGCAAGATCATCTCCCATGACGGCATCCTGGCCGTGTATGAAAAACTCGACGCCCAAGGGAAAGAGATCTTTGAACGGGTTTACTCGCTGTGCTACGCCCCGGCCTTTGAGATGCTGCTTGAGATCTACGACGAGGTGGCCAGCGGCAATGAGATCAGAAGCGTCATCATGGCCGGCCAGCGCTTCAAACGCTTCCCCATGGGCAAGATCGACGGCACCCGCATGTGGCAGGTGGGGCAGAAGGTGCGGGCCGCCAGGGTGGAAAAGGACATCCCGCTGAACCCCTTAACCGCCGGCGTCTACTGCGCCACCATGATGGCCCAGATCGACCTGCTGGTGGAAAAAGGGCATTGCCTGAGCGAGGTGTGCAACGAGTCGGTGATCGAGGCGGTGGATTCGCTTAATCCCTACATGCATTTCAAGGGCGTGGCCTTCATGGTGGACAACTGCTCCACCACGGCGCGGCTGGGCTCCCGCAAATGGGCGCCCCGTTTTGATTACATCCTGCACCAGATCGGCCTGGTGGCCTATGACGACGGCGCACCCACCGACACGGCCAGGGTGGCGGCCTTTAAGAACAGCATGATCCACGCCGCCATCAAAACCTGCGCCACTCTGCGGCCCTCGGTGGACATCTCCCTGTCGGAATAGCGGCAACTGACGGTAACCAGGACGTCAGTCAACACATTTCCCTGCCGCCAATAAAAAAGGTGGGCCTTGCGGCCCACCTTGATCAGCATTCAGACAACCTTGCCGCTTAGTTTTCCATAAACTTCTCGAGCTTCCTGATCTCAGTCTCGTTCAATACATAGCGCAGAGGACCGCGCTCGCCTTCAACCAGGGCCATGGATTTATCAAACAGGGTCCGCGTATTGCCGAAGGTATGGGCAAAACTCGTGCTCTCCACATCGGAGTAGGCAACGGCAGCCTTCAGATCGCTGACCGCATCCTCCTCGCAGCCAAGCTCGCTCTTGGCCAGGCCTCTGGCCAGAAAGGCGGTGCCGCGTTCAGGATTCAGGACAAGGGCATGGTCCAGATCTTCCAGGGCATGCTCAAAATCCCTTTTGTCCATCTCCGCGATACCCCGGTAATAATAGCCTCTTTCATTGTCGGGGTCCAGGGTAACTACCGCGGTGAAATCATCGATGGCCTTATCATAGTCTTCGCTTTTAAGATAGGCCACACCGCGGCTCAGATAGGCCCGCACCGGGTCATACCCTTCATCGTGGGCCCTGGTGAACATGTCAATACTCTCTTGCAGATTTCCGTCCACGAAGAAATTCTGCGCTTCACGGAACAGTTCTGTTGTTGTCATAAAGCACCTCCTCCCTTCTTTATCTTGCTGAAGGGATCAGTAACTGGTTATTTTTAAAGGGGGGTTAAAATCCGCCTCCTTATTATAAAGATAATTATTACTATTAAACAATACCAGTTAATCATGCCTTTTTTCAAACAAATCGTCCGGATTTTGACAACATTGAACAACACCGCAGGAGTTGCCCATGCAACAGGGATGATGTCAATGGCAATCAGGGAAGCGGTACGGTAATGCCTTTATTGCTGATACCTTTTTTCAGGACCTCACGATTGTAGGCGGCAATCACGTCACGCCTCTTCAGCATGCCCACCACCCAGCGCTCGTTCTGATTTTCCACCACGGGGATTTCCTCAATGCCTTTCTTATTGAGCAGCTCCATGGCGGTGAAGAGGTCGTCGTCAGGGGTGAGGGTGATGACATCACGGGCGCAGATGTTGCCGACACTGGCGTTGGCCCGCATCTCCTCGTCATGGAGAATAGTCTTCACATCCTGCAGGGAGATAATGCCGACCATCTGTCCCGCATTGCGACCCGAGTCAGCCAGCACCGGGAAATAAAAACTGCCCTCCGCCATGCTGAAAATTTTCAGCAGATGGTTGACATTGGCCGACTCGCTGACAAAACCCACATCCTCGGTCATGGCCATGCCGACCTTGATGGATTTCATGACCGCAGTTTCGCGCCCATCATGGATATCAATTCCCTCCCGGGTGAAATCAACCGTATCAATGGAATCCGGAAAGAGCTTTTTTGCGACAACCGTACCGATGACGCTGGCCAGCATGATCGGGATGATAATCAGATAATTGCCCGTCATCTCAAAGAGCAGAAAAATGGCGGTGAGCGGGGCATGGGTCGCCGCGGCCAGAAATGAACCGATGCCCACCGCGGCATAGGCGCCGCTTGCCGCGATGGTTCCGGCCGGCAGCAGATAGTTGGCCGCGCCGCCGAAGGTGCCGCCCAGCACCGCCCCGATAAACAGGGAGGGGGCAAACACCCCCCCTGCCCCGCCGGAACCGAGGGTAACGGCCGTGGCAAAAATCTTGAGAAAAACCAGCAGCAGCATGACCCAGACAACTCCGTGGCCGTGCAGCACCTCGCCGATGTAATCATAGCCGTTGCCCATGACCTGGGGCATGACGATGCCGATGGAACCGACGATGAAGGCGCCGACGATCGGTTTGACAAAGATATTGATGGGAACGGCGGCAAACCGGTCCCTGACCCAGTAGAATATCCGGATATGCAGTACCGCCACGATGCCCACCACAACGCCCATCAGGATATAGAGGGGGATTTCCACCGGGGCATTGACAAGCTGATAATCAGGCACGGGAAATGCCGGACTTTCACCATAAGTGGCCCGGGAGACGACAGTGGCCATGGCCGAGGAGATAACCAGAGCGGAAAATGAGGACATTTCATAGGTGCCGAGCAGGACAATTTCCGATGCGAAAAAAACTCCGGCAATGGGGGCGTTGAACATGGCGGCAACACCGCCAGCGCAACCTGCGGCGATGTAGACCTTCATGCGGCTGCCGGACACCCGGAAGAACTGACCGACCTGGGAGCCGAGGGCGCCCCCCACCTGGGCGATAGGCCCCTCCACCCCGGCGGAACCGCCGGTGCCGATGGTGAGCGAGGTGGAAACGGTCTTGAGCAGGATGGCGCGGAATTTGATTTTCCCGCCCTCCAGATTCACCTTGCGCAGGAATTTGGTAAAGCCGTAGCCGTTTACCTCACCGGGGAAAAAATAGCTGAGCGGGATGAGCAGCACCATGCCGAACATGGGCAGCAGAGGAAGCAGCAGCAGACGCAATCCGCCGTCACCGATCAGCAGTTCATGCCCGGTCTGAAAAATATAGTGGTGAACGAGTTCTTCGGTAGACCTGAAAAGTATATTGGCAAACCCTGCCGCAAGTCCGATGGCAGAGGCAATAATAACCATCAGGGCGTTTTCGCCCGGGAATAATTTTTTGATACGCTTCATTACTGTTTCTGCGGGACAGCGCAGCCTAACAAATCCGCCTGCTTTAAAAAATAATCATCCGTCATGCCGGCTAAAAAATCGCAGACAATGGCGGCAGGAGGGGTCTCACCTACATAGTCGGGATCCATCTTATTGATAAATTCGGAGAAAAAGGTGCTCTTTTGCTGGGGTAAATGCATTTCATCCAGGTAGGCGAGGAAAAGACGACAGTAACATATTTTTATTTTTTCCACGTCCTTTTTTATGACAGGATTCAAATAAATCCGCTCATAATTGAACTTTTTCAAAGAGCGCAATGCTTCCGAGATTTCCGGGCTGAAGGCGATGGCATCCTGCTCGCTGTTCTTGAGCAGATCGGTGACCAGATTATGGACAATGGTGCCGTTGGTCTCACCTAAGCTCGCTCTGCAGTCCGCCGGGATATCGCTGCGCCGGATCAGGCCCAGTTCAATGGCGTCTTCGATATCACGGCCGATATAACTGATGGTATCGGCGAAACGGACGACGCAGCCTTCCAGGGTCATGGGTACCAGAGCGGCGGCGGGGTTTTGCGCCTTGCGGCGCATTTTGTCGTCAAATTCGGGAAAGGAAACATTACGCTCAGGCCGCAGGCTGCGATCATGCACCTCCCCGTCATGGCTGAGAATGCCGTCAAGGGTCTGTAAAGTGAGATTGACCCCCTTGCCTTTTCTCTCGATATGTTCAAGAAAGCGGACACTCTGCAGATTATGCTGAAAAGACGGCAGTCCATGCTCCCGGCATAACGCATCAAGGATTTTTTCGCCGTCATGGCCGAATGGGGGATGGCCGATATCATGGCCCAGGGCGATGGATTCGATGAGATCCTCATTCAACGAGAGCACCCGGCCGATGGTTCTGGCAATTTTCGAGACCAGCTGCACATGGAGGACCCGATGGGTGATATGGTCATTCCTGACCATGTAAAAGACCTGGGTTTTATCAATATATCTGGTATAAGCGCGGGAATGCAGGATGCGGTCCGTGTCCACGGCAAAGGCCGGCCGATGCCCCTCAAGATGTTCCTGGCGGCGGCGGATGGCCTCCCTGCTTTTTGCCGCAAACGGCCCGAGATACTGCTCCTCCTTGGCCGCCAGCCGGTTTTTAATTTCTTTAAGATAGGGGTCCTGTTTCATTTATCCATACAGAGCAGCTTACTGCGTTCATGTTTTTTGGGGCATTCCGCGAGGGAAATACTCTTCTTATCCTTTTTTACTCATCAGTCAACCGATAATCGGCTCAAAAAATCACGGAACTTGACCCGGTTGACCTTTTTCACAAAAAAAACACTCTTCATCCCGTTAAAAATATTGTAAAATTCTAACGAATTCATTCAACTGAAAATTCCTGAAATAATTTTTACATCACGGAGAACTGTTATGACTGTCAGCGCAGCAGAGTTTAACAAGGCACTTGAAATCGGTCGTCCGCCCAATATCGTCAAGTTATTCCCCAATTCACGGGGACTGCTTGTCAGCGGCAAGGTGATTGATCATGCCCTCGCACTGAAGGGCAAGGCCATGACCATGGCTGCCAATGGCCGTAATTATTTTATCATCCGCGGCGCCCTGATGGCCGCCCAAAAAGCCAATGCCGCCATCATCATTGAAATTGCCCGTTCCGAAGGCGGGGCCAAGGCGTATTGCCCGACCAACTACTGGAACATAGCCCGCCAGGTCGATCAGGTGTGCAACGAACTCGCGATCACCATTCCGGTGGCCATCCATGCCGACCATTACGGCATCAAGAGCGAAAAGGACCTTCCCTTTGCCAGGGTGGAGATCCCCACCATCTTTGAGGCCGGCATCACCTCCATTGCCATTGACGCCTCCCACATGCCGGACGACAAAAACCTGCTGGCCAATCTGGAACTCAATCAATTTATTCCTGCCTGGGCCGGCCTGGAGACCGAGGTGGGGGAAATCAAAGGCAGCCAGGGGCTCTCTTCCCCTGCTGAGGCCCTGTTCCTTATTCAGGGGCTCAATGCCCACAATATCTTTCCCAACTGGATCGCCTTGAACAACGGTACCACCCATGGCCTTGAAGCGAGCAGCCAGGGCATCCAGGTGGAACTTACCGCGGAAATTCACCAGGCCCTGTCTCCCTACAAGACCTCCGGCGCCCAGCACGGCACCTCCGGCAACAGCTCGGACCGCCTGCGGGAAATCGCCCAAAAAACCCGCACCACCAAAGCAAATGTCGCCACTGCCCTGCAGATGATATCCTGGGGGGTTGAGGTCAACGACTATGGCAATGCCATCCTTGATAGTGACGGCAACCTGGTCAAGGTCAAAAATGAAGGGGTCACTGAAGAAATGTGGCAGTCAATGGTGGACTATGCCAGGGAAAAAGGCTGGAAAGCCGGAGGCTACAAAAGCCTCAATCTGCCCTTTGAAAACAGACTGCTCGGCCAGCCGGCCGCCATCCGTGAACGGATGTGCAAAAGGGTGGAGGATTTTGTCTACAATATGCTGGTCAAGGTCTTTAACGCTGAAAATACGGCGGAGCTGGGCATAGAGGCCATCCTGCAGAAAGGCTCTTTTGATCTGGGACCAAAGGCCCAGCGCATTGAAGACCCTGCCGAATGGACCCCTGAAAAAATCATTGCCAGGGCTGCTGCCCTTGATACCGATAAAGGCCCGAAAGGCGATTTTGACGATTAACAACCACTCCGTGCTGAGAAAATATTCGTCCCCTCATTGTCGTAATCCCTCCACCCAGGAAGGATTACGGCAAAACCA
>ENA-ORXD01000848-ORXD01000848.1-sediment-metagenome-genome-assembly--contig:-NODE-848-length-31942-cov-8.685486_pt1 | contig 31942 bp, 27 predicted proteins | sample MGYA00237862_ERZ511471 | MGnify/ENA metagenome assembly ERZ511471 | reverse complement strand
CTGTCATCTGAAGCTGTTGCGAAAGATGAGCGTTGAATAGGGAAAAGAAAGGGATCAGGGGATCAGAGTAATGAGTCTTGAAATAGGTGAAAGGGTTACCCCGGAGCATAATTTGGATAGCCAGGGGTGATAACCCCTTACTCATTTAAGGCAAAGGTCACCCAATAACCCAATAACCCAATAACCCAATAACACAATAACACAATAACACAATAACTATTACTCAAATACTCAATTACTCAATTACTCAACGTAACACTCAACCACGTAACCACTCAACCACGTAACCACATATCCACTTTTTCCCTATCTTTGTTATTTAAACAACAATCAAATGTCAAAAACCGCACTCATCACCGGCATTACCGGGCAGGACGGAGCGTATCTCGCAGAATATCTGCTGGAAAAAGGGTACAAAGTTCATGGTATCAAACGGCGCAGCTCCATGTTCAACACAGGAAGGATTGACCACCTGTATCAGGATCCGCACGAGAAGGATAAAAGATTTGTTCTTCATTACGGTGACCTTACCGACTCAACCAACCTGATACGTATCGTGCAGGAGGTTCAGCCGGATGAAATATATAATCTGGGAGCACAGAGTCACGTCCAGGTGTCGTTCGAAACTCCCGAATATACGGCTAATTCTGATGGTCTGGGTACCCTTCGGATGCTCGAAGCCATACGCCTGTTAGGCCTCGAAAAGAAAACAAAATTTTACCAGGCCTCCACCAGTGAGCTTTTTGGGAAGGTGCAGGAAGTGCCGCAAACCGAAACAACCCCGTTTTATCCGAGAAGCCCGTATGGTGTGGCAAAACTCTACGGCTACTGGATAACGGTGAACTACAGGGAGGCATATAATATTTTTGCCTGCAACGGCATATTGTTCAACCACGAGTCGCCCATACGCGGCGAGACATTTGTCACCCGCAAGATCACCCGCGCCGTAGCACAGATAGTGCTGGGTATGAAAGATAAGCTGTATATGGGTAACCTCTCGGCCCGACGCGACTGGGGACATGCAAAGGACTATGTGAAAGCCATGCATATGATCATGCAACAGGATGTAGCTGAGGATTTTGTCATCGCCACAGGCATCATGACCGAAGTGAGGGAGTTTATACGTATGGCCTTCCTTGAAGCAGGAGTGGAAGTTGAATTCCGCGGGAAGGGCACGGACGAAAAGGGATATATTGCCGGAATACATCAGTTACCGGACAACAGCACACTGGGTAAAGATGCAATGGGCAGGTGCGTGGTGGAAGTCGACACCGACTACTTCCGTCCCGCCGAAGTGGACATGCTTGTGGGTAACGCGGAAAAGGCACGACAGAAGCTGGGATGGAAACCGCAATATACCCTGCACGACCTGGTGAAGGAGATGGTAAAAGGCGACCTGCGGCTTATAGGCAGGGAGAAAATGCTGTTGGACCATAGACCATAGACCATAGACCATAGACCATGGTGGCTATGTTTTGAATTAATTTAGACTTATATTATACTCAACCACTTAACCAACCACTTAACCAACCACTCAACCACTCAACCACTCAACCACGTAACCACGTAACCACTTTAACCAAACCTATGATACAGCAATCTGAAAAAATCTACCTCGCCGGCCATACCGGCCTCGTTGGCTCCGCCCTCATGCGCAAGCTTACCGACAAGGGGTATGCCGGTATCGTCAGCAGAACTATTGACGAGCTCGACCTCAAAGATAATGTCAGGGTCGATGAGTTCTTCAGGAAAGAGAAGCCGGCATATGTCTTTCTTGCCGCTGCCAAAGTGGGAGGTATTGTCGCCAACAACACCTACAGGGCCGACTTTATCTATGAGAACATTCAGATACAGAACAATGTGATCATCAACGCATGGAAGCATGGGGTGAAGAAGCTCATCTTCCTGGGCAGCTCCTGTATATACCCTAAGAATGCACCCCAGCCGCTGAAAGAGGAATACCTCCTTACCTCTGAACTGGAATATACGAACGAGCCGTATGCCATAGCCAAGATCGCCGGCATAAAGATGTGCGAAGCTTTCAACCTCCAGTATGGTACCAACTTCCTCTGCGTGATGCCTACCAACCTTTTCGGCCCCAACGATAATTTCGACCTCGAAAGATCGCATGTCATGCCCGCCATCATACGCAAGCTCCACCTGGGGAAATGCCTTATGAATAACGATGTGCCCGCACTGCGAAGAGACTTCAGCAGGTACCCGGTGGAAGGTATCGACGGCAGCGCAGAGGAAGAGGAGATAATGAAAAAACTGTCAAAATACGGGATTTCCCGCGGCAATAACGGAGTGGTTGTACAATTCTGGGGAACGGGAACACCCCGCCGCGAGTTCCTTCATTCTGACGATGTGGCCGATGCCATTGTGTTTATCTTTGAAAACCTGGATTTTAACGACCTTATAGAAGATCATTCCATGCTGAAGGCAGAGGTGAAAAATATACGCAATACCCATATCAATATCGGAAGGGGAGAAGATATAGCCATAAAAGACCTGGCAACCCTCATTGCAGAGATCACTGGGTTCAAAGGCAGAGTTGAATGGGATACTTCCCGTCCCGACGGAACCATGCAGAAGCTTATGGACGTTTCAAAATTAACCCGGCTGGGATGGAAACCCAAACTGAGCCTGAAAGAAGGAATAGAGAAGGTGTATAAAGGTATATCTCCTTAGTGTACCTTAGTGAAAACCCTTCGTGTCCTTTGTGGTTAAATACGTATTGAGGTTAACCACAAAGGACAAGATAGCGTGATCCCTTAAAAAGGGCAAACACATAGGTTTTCCCCTACGGACCACCTAACCACTCACCCACGTAACCACTCAACCACCTCCCCCATGTCCACCTCCTCCCTCCTTCGCGACCTCATCCCCGGCCTGCTCCCCCTCCTGGCCTTCATCATCGCCGATGAGATATGGAGTACGGCAACAGCCTTGTATATAGCTATTGTATTGGGCTTTGCGGAACTTATCATCGTCTTTATCCGCTCCGGCAGGTTCGAAAAATTCATCCTCATGGATATCGGCATCCTCACTGTCCTGGCGCTGGTGTCGGTATTTATGGACAATGACGTTTTCTTTAAACTCAAACCGGTGGTAATTGAAGGGATACTGCTTGTAATGCTTGGCTTTTCCGGTTATGGGAAAAAGAATTATATCATGGAAATGTCGGGACGCTATTTTAAAAACATAAAACTTTATCCTTCTGCAGCGGTAAAACTCACAAGAAGCCTCCGTGTGTTATTCTGGCTGATACTCGCCCACACCCTGCTCGTCCTGGCAAGCGTATTTTTTATGTCTACACGGGCATGGGGATTTATCAGCGGCGTAATGTTTTACCTGCTTATACTGGTATACTTCGCTTACGAGATGCTGAGCAAACGCTGGCAAAACCGGAAATACACGGGAAAAGAGGTAGTACCACTTGTGGATGAGAACGGAGCCGTCATTGGAAAAGCTCTGCGCACTGAACTGCATTACAATCCGGAAAAGAAACTTCTGCACCCTGTTGTGCACCTGCACGTTTTTAACACGAAAGGGGAAATTTACCTGCAGAAACGGCCGGATAACAAGTTGATACAACCCGGTAAATGGGACACTGCCGTGGGGGGCCATATTTCATGGGGAGAAACACTCGAAGAAAGCCTGAGACGGGAGACAGCCGAAGAAATAGGACTGAAGGAATTTAAACCCGTGTTTGTGAGGAAGTATATCTGGGAAACAGACGCTGAAAAGGAACTGGTGTATATGTTCGTTACGGTGACAGATGTTCAGCCGGTATTTAACCCTGAAGAAGTAGCTGAAGGTAAATTCTGGTCGGTCGGAACCATCGAACATAACCTGAACAAGGGCATATTCTCTTCCAACCTGGAGAAGGAAATAGGAGTATTAAAAAAATCCGGGTTTTTAAATAAATAGTAATATATCAATCCTTTGTGTACCTTTGTGAATCCCTTCGTGTCCTTCGTGGTTATTCTCATTACGTATTTAACCACGAAGGACACGAAGGGATTCACAAAGGACACAAAGACACAAAGGTATGGCCAGAAAAGGAAAAAACAGAAAACAGAATTTATTCAACAAGGATACACTCACCGGTAAGGTGGTTGGCATCTTTTCGAACAATCCTGCCAAAACATATAATTACAAGCAGCTTTCAAAATTCCTGGGGATAAAAGACCAGAATATTCGCCAGCTGGTAATCCAGGTACTCGATGAACTAAAGGCCAGTGAACAGCTGGAGGAGATTGAAACCGGCAGGTATAAGTTCAAGCCACGGGCAGGATATATTACGGGTAAGATTGACATGACCCAGCATGGGTATGCCTTTGTGGTAACGGAAGAGATTGAGGATGATGTGTTCATTGCGCGTAACCTGCTGCATTCAGCACTGGATGGCGACCTGGTGAAGGTGTATGTTTATCCCCGTCGCAGCAGGGAAACAAGGTACGAGGGAGAGGTTATACAGGTCATTGAAAGAGCGCGGGATACTTTTGTGGGCACGGTGGAGATATCGAAACATTTTGCGTTTCTTGTTTCCGACAATAAGAAGATGCCCTACGATCTGTTTATTTCGCTCGACAGGCTGAAAGGCGCGAAGAACGGGCAGAAAGCCATAGCCAGGGTCATTGAATGGCCGGCGGGAATGAAAAATCCGGTGGCAGAAATTGTCGAAGTCCTCGGTAATCCCGGTGAGAATGATGTGGAGATGCACGCTATCCTCGCGGAGTTTGACCTGCCTTTCCGGTTTAAACCTGAATTAAATTCAGAGGCAGAAAAGATCAGTGAACGGATAACTGACAAGGACATTGCAGAGAGGAGAGATTTCAGGAATATTCCTGCATTTACCATTGACCCTGAAGATGCGAAGGACTTTGATGATGCATTGTCGCTGAGGAAACTCGATAACGGCCATTTCGAAGTGGGTGTGCATATCGCCGACGTTTCCCACTATGTGAGGCCAAAGACCGTTATCGATGATGAAGCTTATGAGCGGGCGACTTCGGTATACCTGGTGGACAGGACCATTTCCATGCTGCCGGAAAAGATATCCAATAACATATGTTCCCTGCGTCCGGATGAGGATAAACTGTGTTTCTCGGCTGTCTTCGAGTTGAACGTGAATGCTGAGGTCATCAGGGAATGGTTCGGCAGGACGGTCATTCGTTCCCGCAAACGCTTTAATTACGAGGAGGCCCAGGATATCATCATGGGAAAAGACGGCCCGGTGAAGGAAGAGGTACTCGAACTGCACAGGCTGGCACAGATAATGAAAAAGCGGAGGTCCGACCAGGGATCCATTGGCTTCGACAAGGTGGAGGTTAAATTCCATCTCGATGAGAAAGGATTTCCCACGGGAGTATTCTTCAGCGAACAGAAGGAATCAAACCAGCTGATAGAGGAATTTATGCTCCTGGCCAACAAACGCGTTGCCGAATTTGTCCATAATGGCTGTGTGTATATACAGGATAAAAAGAATAAAAATGTAACGGGGAAGACAACAGAGAAGGGAAAGACCTTTGTGTACCGTATACACGACAACCCCGATCCGCAGAAGCTGGAATCATTCTCTAAGTTTGTGAAGAAGTTCGGGTATAATCTGGAACTGGGTCCGGGGAGAAAGTCCGCCCTGTCGTTCAATAAACTCCTCGAAGATGTGGAAGGCAAAAAAGAGCAGAACCTTATCGAAACCCTGGCGCTGAGATCAATGGCCAAGGCAAGATATTCAACTGGCAATATAGGGCATTACGGACTTGCCTTTCCGTTCTATACCCATTTTACCTCACCGATACGGAGATATCCCGACCTTATGGTGCACCGGCTCCTGCATCATTATATGAACGGCGGGGAACAAAAGAGTAAGATCAGATACGAGAAGAGATGCGATCATGCCTCAGAAATGGAAAGAAGAGCCATGGATGCGGAAAGGGCTTCGATCAAATATAAACAGGTCGAGTTTATGAGGGATAAAGTGGGACAGGCCTTCAGGGGCATCATCTCAGGCCTTACCAACTGGGGAATATATGTGGAGATCATCGAAAATAAGTGCGAGGGAATGGTGAGCCTGCAAAGCCTGACAGATGATTTTTATGAGTTCGATGAGGAAAATTATACCCTCAAGGGGAGGTATAGCAAAAAATCCTTCCAGCTGGGTGATGAAATAGAAATTGAAGTGAAGAATGTAAATATGGCCAAGCGGCAACTTGATTTCGGGTTTGTGGCAACATGAGGGTAACCACGAAGAATAAAGGGGTAACCACGAAGGACACAAAGGGTGTCACAAAGGGACACAAAGGATAAAGGGGTAACCAAAAAGACACAAAGAGAAATCATTCAGCAATATTTACTTCGTGTCCTTCGTGAAAAACCTTCGTGTCCTTCGTGATTAACTAAACTTTAACGAACTATTTTTAAATGTATTTTATTCAAAAAACAATGTACAGAGCATTTATCTTTATATCACTGATAATCACACTTTTCTCTTGTTCGGATGAGTTTTCACGATTCAGCCACCGGCGTACTATCCCTAAGAACAAATTCGTATCTATCCTTGCAGAGATACATATTATGGAAGCTATTACCGGCAAGTCGGAATACTACAGGAAATATTCCTCAAAAGATACCCTCGATATTTACGGGCCTATAATACAGAAGTATGGTTATAGCAGGGAACAATTCGACTCCACCGTAGCTTCTTATGTGAGGAAGCCGGAGATATATGAGAAAATATATAATGAAGTGCTGATGAAACTCAACTATATGCTGGACACGCTCCGAAAAAATGATCCTATGTTTGAAAGGTTGTCGCCTTACGAATAATATCATGGAAACCAGGAGAATATCGGCTCATTATATAATTCCGGGACACACCGCATCCCTGAAGTATGGAATTGTGGAATTCAGCAGTGACGGCACCATACTACAGTTGACAGATACAGGGGGAGAATTCAGGGAGACAGCAGGGCTTGAATTTTACAGCGGCATAATCACACCGGGGTTTATTATATCCCCGTTTTTAAAAGACCTGGCGGAAATGAGCAATGAGACACCTGAATTCCCCTATTTAGATGAATTTTTAAGCTGGGTGGGAAGTATAATGAAGGTGAGGATTGCAGATGACCCTGCTGAATCCTTAAAGATACTGAAATATATGTTGATAATCCAGGAACGGAATCCTTCTATGAGTCTTTCTGAACTCATCTCCAGGCTTACCTGGCTGGCTGCCTGTAGTTTGGGTATACAAAATGAACTTGGTTCACTGCAACCCGGACGTAAACCGGGAATAAACCTCCTGACGCATTTGGATATGCCTAATATGAAGCTAACGGAGGAAACGAAAATAATGGTTATAATGTAGAGACGTGCCTCGTGTAGAGACGTGCCATGAGGCACGTCTCTACTAAGGCATAATTAATTATATTCAGACAAATCAGATTTATCCTGTATAACCAGTAACCTACTTTATAAACTTTCAACTTTCAACTTTCAAACTTTACAAACTTTACAAACTTTACAAACTTTCAACTTTATATACTGATCCATGAAATCTTCATCACCCAAAGAACTTGCTGCATTCATTGCTCTGCTTATAACCTCTATATTTGCAGGGACTTTATTTATATCCGGACTGGTTAATCCCGGAAAATTATGGCTGGCAATAGTCATAGCAGCATCTGCATTTTTTATAATAACTTATGTTATTGTGTATTACACCCTTACCAGTTTTATCTTTGAAAAGATACAGCCTATTTATAAAACCATTCATGAGTATGCCATATCGCAAAAGGAATTAAAGAAGCAGATGGATAAGGATATCATATCGCATGTCAATAAGGAGGTGGAAGACTGGGCAGATAAAAAAACCAGAGAAATAAAAAAGTTAAAACAGCTTGAGAAATACCGGAAGGATTTTATGGGGAATGTGATGCATGAGTTAAAGACTCCTGTGTTTAATATTCAGGGATATATTCTGACATTGCTGGACGGTGGTCTTGAGGATCCTTCCATCAACAGGCTGTACCTTGAGAGGACGGAGAAAAGCATCAATCGTATGATATCCATTGTAGAGGACCTGGAGTCGATATCGAGGCTGGAGTCGGGAGAGTTGAAACTGGTTATGGAAGAGTTTGATATAGTGAAACTTGTGGATGAGGTGTTCGAGATGCTTGAGATCAGGGCAAAACAGAAGGACATAAAACTTCATTTTGCAGCAAACTACAATAAACCGATCAGGGTTATCGCCGACAGGAGAAGGATTCAGGAAGTGATGAATAACCTGCTGATCAATTCAATCAGTTATGGTAAGAAACAGGGAAAGACTACAGTATCCTTTATGGATATGGGAGAAATAATTCTGGTGGATGTAAGCGATAACGGCATTGGCATTCCGGAGAAAGATATGCCAAGGATCTTTGAGAGGTTTTACCGTACCGACAGATCCCGGTCGCGTGACCAGGGAGGTACAGGATTGGGATTGTCCATTGTGAAGCATATCATCGAAGCCCATAATCAAACCATCAATGTAAGAAGTGTGCCGGATAAGGGAAGCTCGTTCGCGTTTACATTGAAAAAGAATAAATGAATTTTCGGGGGGGGTAACCACGAAGGACACGAAGTTTAAATACAGAAGGACACGAAGGTTAACACAAAGGAATACGAAGGGTTACAAATTTTTGATTAATACTATATTTTTTTTCTCAATCAACTGTATCTTTTCCGTCTCAATGAACAGGTCGATATAAAGAGCTAATTTCTGTTCGGCGGATTTTCATTTCGTCATTTTTCCAGGAGTTGCCACCCCTGGCTATTAAATTGATGCCCCGGGGCAGGGCGAGACGTGTTGAAACGTGTATCTACAACGTCGTTCTTCCCCTCTGTGTCCCTCTGTGTCCCTTTGCCCCGCGATCCCGCGATCCCTCGATCCCCTGATCCCCTGATCCCTCGATCCCGTGATCCCTTCCCCCGTCACTCGTCACTCGTCACTCGTCACTTCCTCCACTTCCACTCCGTCCCCTCCTTCACATCCCTGATCTCAATCCCTATTTTCTGCAACTCCTCACGTATCTGGTCGGAGAGAGTGAAATCCTTTTTTTCTTTGGCGCCCTGCCGTATTTTCAGGATGGCTTCCACAAGCAGGGTTGTCTTTTCCGTATCATGATCCGCATCGTCTTTCGCAAGTCCCAATACATCGAAAATGAAGGTATTAAAAAACGAGGAAAGGTCTGAAAGGTCGGCTTCAGAGATCTGTTGTTTTCCTTCCCTGAGGATATTGATCATTTTAACAGCTTCGAAGAGAGAAGCTATGGCCGCGGGGCTGTTCAGGTCATCGTCCATGGCCTCAATACAGGCTTTTTTGATACGTGTTATGTCAACGGTAGATTTGCCGGCAGGTGTTATCCTGGTGAGATTTTCAATGGCTTCCGTAAGTCGCTGCAATCCCTTTTCTGCTGCCAGCAGGGCATCATTGGAGAAGTCGAGCGTTCCCCTGTAATGTGCCTGGAGAATGAAAAAGCGTACGGTCATAGGCGAATAAGCCTTATCCAGCAGCTTATGCGAGCCGGAGAACAGCTCATCGAGGGTGATAAAGTTACCGAGCGACTTACCCATTTTTTGTCCGCCGATGGTTATCATGTTATTATGCATCCAGTAACGCACCGAATCTTTCCCGTTGGCGGCCACTGTCTGTGCTATCTCGCATTCATGATGGGGGAAGAGAAGGTCCATGCCGCCACCGTGAATATCAAAGACCTTACCCAGGTATTTTTCCGACATCGCGGAGCATTCGACATGCCAGCCGGGAAACCCTTCTCCCCAGGGCGAAGGCCACCGCATTACATGAGAGGGACCCGCTTTTTTCCATATGGCAAAATCCAGCGGACTGCGTTTCTCGGAGCTGCCTTCCAGCTCCCTGGTGTTGGCAAGCAGCTCATCCGTTTTTCTTCCCGATAATTTACCATAGGCATGATCACGGCTGAACTTCTGTACGTCAAAATATACCGATCCGTTTACCTCATAAGCATATCCGGCATCCAGTATTTTCTTTATCATCTCCTGCTGTTCAATAATATGGCCTGAGGCCTGGGGTTCTATCGATGGCGGCAGAACATTCAGCAGCCGCATATTATCATGGTAACGGTTAATATAGTATTGTACAACCTCCATAGGTTCCAGTTGCTCCAGCCTGGCTTTCTTCCCCACTTTATCCTCACCCTCATCCGCATCATTCTCCAGATGCCCTACATCAGTGATGTTACGCACATACCTTACTTTATAGCCCAGGTATGTCAGATACCTGAACAGCAGATCGAAAGTTATCGCAGGCCTGGCATGACCCAGATGAGCATCACCATAAACTGTCGGCCCGCAGACATACAGGCCTGCATGAGGGGGATTTAAAGGGATGAATTCTTCCTTCCTGCGGGTGAGGGTGTTATAGATCCAGAGTTTTTCCATTAAAAAATGATATTTTTATAACTTCTTCGTGTCCCTTCGTGACACCCTTTGTGTCCTTTGTGGTTAACCTTAAAACGCATTTAACCACGAAGGACACGAAGGAAGGCACAAAGGGGCACGAAGGGAGACGTTATTATTTTTTTGCCGCCATCTGCTGTTTCAATATCCTTGCAATATACTTCCCGATAATGTCAAACTCAATGTTTACCACTGTCCCTTCCCTGAAGGTATGAAAGTTGGTAACATTATACGTATAAGGGATAATAGCCACTTCAAATGAATTTTCCCGTGAATTTACAACCGTAAGGCTCACACCGTTGACAGACACGGACCCTTTTTCCACAGTCAGATATTCATCATTAACTGCATCGTACCTGAAGCTGTAATACCAGCTTCCTTCAGATTCACGAACACCGGTGCAGACAGCAGTGGTGTCAACATGACCCTGCACCATATGACCGTCGAGGCGCCCATCCATCTTCATGCTCCTTTCCAGGTTCACCTCATCCCCCGGCTGTAATAAACCCAGATTCGATTTAATGAGCGTTTCCTTTATGGCGGTCACTGTATAGGTATTTCCCTCTATGGCCACAACCGTGAGGCATACCCCGTTATGCGAGACACTCTGATCGATCTTCAGCTCATCAACAAATGAACAGGTCATGGTGATGTGCACGTTCTCTTTTTCTTTTTCAATTTTAACAACCGTAGCTGTTTCTTCTACAATTCCTGAAAACATAATATTATTATTTTTCCTTTGTGCCCTTTGTGAAACCCTTAGTGTCCTTCGTGGTTAATTTTTTTTACCACAAATGGACACAAAGGATGCACAAAGGTACACGAAGGGATGTTTACACCTCAAAAATACAAATTAAACCTTAAAAACGGTTTAAACTATTTTTTTTCTAACTTTGTGCGATTTTTATTAAACTGTATTATTTAAGGAGTTTAAGGATGGAAAGAAAGTTCCGTGAGTATAAGAACTTTGATCTTGCCGTTATCAACAGGGACATGCTGAAGGTATGGAAGGAGGAAAATACATTTCACCAGAGTCTGGCTATCCGTGAAGAGGCTCCGGATTTTGTTTTTTATGAAGGGCCGCCTTCTGCCAACGGTAAACCGGGTATTCACCATGTCATTTCCCGTACCATAAAGGATATTATTTGTCGCTTTAAGACGCTGGAGGGTTACCGGGTAAACAGGAAAGCCGGCTGGGATACTCACGGCCTTCCGGTAGAGCTGGCCGTTGAGCAGATGCTGGGCATTACCAGGGAAGATATAGGCAAAAAGATTTCCATTGCTGAATACAATAACGCCTGCAAAAAGGAGGTGATGAAATACACCCGTGAGTGGGAGGACCTTACAGACAAGATGGGTTACTGGATAGACATGAGTGATCCTTACATCACTTATGATAACAGGTATATTGAAACCTTATGGTGGTTACTTAAGGAGATGTTCAAAAAAGATCTTCTGTATAAGGGATATACCATTCAGCCGTATTCACCTGCGGCCGGTACCGGGCTCAGCACGCATGAACTGAATCAGCCCGGATGTTACCGCGATGTTAAGGATACCACCTGTACGGCCATGTTCGGCGTTATAAGGAACAGCATTTCGGAGTTCCTGTTTGAGAAGACTGATACGCCAGTATATATTCTTGCCTGGACCACCACTCCATGGACGCTTCCTTCCAATACAGCCCTGGCTGTTGGTTCAGATATCACATACCTGAGGATTAAAACTTTCAATCCTTATAGCGGCAGTCCGGCAACGGTTATTCTGGCAAAGGACCTGCTTACGGTATATTTTCCCGATAAAAATGCCAGCCTGCAGCCGGAGGAATATGTTCCGGGAGATAAGAATGTTCCCTACAGGATACTGGGTGAGTTTCAGGGAAGTAAACTCATGGGCGTACAGTATGAACAGCTTCTGAAATGGGTGAATCCCGGGGAAAATGCTTTCAGGGTTGTTACAGGCGATTTTGTCACAACGGAAGACGGTACCGGCATTGTTCATATCGCTCCTACCTTTGGTGCGGACGACCTTCGTGTGGCAAGGGAAAATGACATAAATGCGCTGATGGTGAAAGATAAGGACGGCATGATGTGTCCCCTGGTAGACAGGAAGGGAAGGTTTTACCGCATGGAAGACATGGATACGGAATTCATCAGCACAAATGTAAATACTGAAAATTATCGTGAATTTGCCGGAAGGTATGTTAAGAATGAATACGATGAAAGTATTCCGAAAGATGCAGTACCTGTGGATGTTGACATAGCCGTTCATCTGAAGCTTAACGACAGGGCTTTCAGGATTGAAAAACATATTCACAATTATCCGCATTGCTGGCGTACCGACAAACCGGTATTATACTATCCGCTGGACTCCTGGTTTATACGCACTACAGCAATGAAAGACCGGATGATGGAACTGAATAACACCATCAACTGGAAACCGGAATCAACAGGTACAGGCAGATTTGGCAAGTGGCTGGAAAATCTGGTCGACTGGAACCTGTCGCGTTCCAGGTTCTGGGGAACACCACTCCCGATATGGATGTCGGAAGATAAAAAGGAGATAACCTGTATAGGCTCGGTGGCGGAGCTGAAAGCCGAAATCGAAAAATCGGTTAAAGCCGGGTTTATGAGTAAAAATATTCTTGCGGAGTATGAGGAAGGGGATTTTTCCACCGAAAATTACAATCGCTTTGATCTGCACCGGCCATTCGTCGACGACATTATCCTGGTAAGTCCCACCGGCAATAAAATGTTCCGCGAGCCGGATCTTATCGATGTATGGTTTGACTCCGGAGCTATGCCTTACGCTCAGGTGCACTATCCCTTCGAGAACAGCGAAAACTTCAACCACTTCTTTCCTTCAGATTTTATCGCCGAAGGTGTCGATCAGACCCGGGGATGGTTTTTCACCCTGCACGCCATCGCGGTGTTGCTCTTCGATAGCGTTTCATTCAGAAATATCATTTCCAACGGACTTGTGCTGGATAAAAACGGGAATAAGATGTCGAAAAGACTGGGTAATGCCGTTGATCCTTTCGTAATCATTGAAAAGTACGGTTCTGACCCCCTGCGCTGGTATATGATGACAAATTCCCAGCCCTGGGATAACCTGAAGTTTGACGAGAGCGGACTGGATGAGGTGAAACGGAAGTTCTTCGGCACCTTGTATAACACCTATTCCTTCTTTGCATTATATGCAAATGTAGATGGATTTACCTGTAGTGAAGAGGAAATCCCGATGAGCGAACGCCCTGAAATAGACCGCTGGATCATCTCCCTGCTTCACTCACTCATTAAAGAAGTAAGGAAAAACTATGCTGAGTATGAAATTACGAAGGCCGGAAGACTTATTCAGGATTTTGTTATCGATAACCTCAGCAACTGGTACGTGCGGCTGAACAGAAAGCGTTACTGGGGAGGAGAATATACAAAAGACAAGATTGCTGCCTATCAGACACTATATACCTGCCTGGAAACGGTTGCGGTGTTGGCATCACCAATTGCCCCGTTTTATATGGATAAGATTTTCAGAGATTTAAATATAGTTACACGGAAGCATAAGCTCGATTCTGTCCACCTTAACGAATTCCCGGAATTTGATAATAAGCTTATAAATAAGTCATTGGAAGAAAGAATGGAGATTGCACAGGTGGTTTCTTCCATGGTACTGAGTTTGAGGCGACGCGTAAACATTAAAGTTCGTCAGCCCCTGAATCGTATGATGATACCCGTTCCCGGGAAGAATTTTGTTGAGAAGTTTGAATCTGTTAAAACCCTTATCCTTTCAGAAGTGAATGTTAAAGAGGTTAAATTCATTGAGGATACGGAAGGTATACTGGTGAAGAAAGTCAAACCCGATTTTAAAAAGCTGGGACCAAAATTCGGCAGCAGGATGAAGGCAGTATCAGCCAGGATAGCAGGCATGACCGGCAGCGAAATACGGCGTTTTGAAGAGAAAGGAAGCTGTATTATGGACCTGGGAGAGGAAAAGATTGAACTGCAGCTTGATGACGTGGAGATCATCTCAGAAGATATACCCGGATGGCTGGTGGCTAATGAAGGAAAACTTACAGTGGCCCTGGATATTACAATTACGGATGAGCTCAGGCATGAAGGCATTGCCAGGGAATTTATTAACCGTATTCAGAATATACGTAAGGAAAGCGGTTTTGATGTTACGGATAAAATAAAAATTGAGATCCGCAGACATGATGCTATTAATGAAGCAGTGACGCGATTCAGTGATTATATAGGATCACAGACACTGGCAGGGAAAATAGACCTTGTTGACAATCTGAACGGAGATTCCAGGGAGATTGAAATAGATGATGATATCAGGACAACGATAAAAATAGTAAGGATATAATAATAACAGTTCGTTAAATTAGAATAAAACCCAAGAGCGCAATGGTGCGAAGTGCTGATTATCAGCAGAAAGCAAAATACCGGAATGAATTAACAAAACGCTCATTATCGGCATGGTTTAAAAACATAACGAACTATTATTAATAACGTAAGCATATATTAAAAAAATGCGTATTTTTAGGAAAATTAATTTTTTATGCCATGGCTGAAAAGACGAGATACTCAGATGAGGAACTGAATGAGTTCAGGCAGATCATCCTTCAGAAGCTTGATAAAGCCAAGCAGGACTATGAGTTATTGAAGAGTTCAATAACCATGAGTGATAATAACGACACCCAGGATACTTCGCCGACCTTTAAGGTGCTGGAAGAAGGAGCCGCAACACTTTCCAAGGAGGAAGCAGGTAAGCTGGCACAACGTCAGCAAAAGTTTATTCAGCATCTGCAGGCTGCGCTCATAAGAATTGAGAATAAGACCTATGGCATTTGCCGTGAATCAGGTATGCTGATACCGAAAGAAAGACTCCGTGCAGTGCCCCATGCGACTTTAAGCATAGGTGCAAAAGAAAAAGGTGTTCGTTAATACATCATCCTCATTTAAATCAAAGACTCCCCTTTGTGTTCCTTCGTGAAACCCTTCGTGTCCTTTGTGGTAAAAAAATAAACCACGAAGGACACAAAGGATAGCACAAAGGAACACGAAGGAAGATATTATTTGCGTTTTTTTTTGTAACAGATCACTTCAAATATACCATGACTTTAGGACGTAAGGCTATCATAACCATTGCACTGATCCTTATACTGGATCAGGTGGTAAAGTTCATTGTTAAAACCAATATGTATCTGTACCAGGATATCCATGTAATGGGAAACTGGTTTATTTTCAAGTTTATAGAAAATAACGGAATGGCGTTTGGTATTAATCTCCCTGGTGATTACGGGAAAATGATCCTCAGTATTTTCAGAATCATTGCTGTAATTGGAATAGGATTTTATCTGAAGCACCTTATAAGGATAAAATCGCCAACCGGATTGATTATTTCTGTTTCCATGATCATGGCCGGTGCTTTTGGAAATATTATTGACAGCCTGTTCTATGGGATGATATTTTCAGAATCCACACCGTATTCGCTGGCAGTTATGTTTCCCGAAGGCGGAGGCTATTCATCCTTCCTGCATGGCAAGGTGGTGGATATTTTCTACTTTCCCATAATAAGAGGGTTTTATCCCGACTGGTTCCCCGTACTGGGCGGCCAGTCATTCGAATTTTTCCGCCCGGTCTTCAATATTGCAGATTCCTCCATTACCCTGGGAGTAACCGCTATCCTCATCTTTCAGAAAAGATTTTTTCCTCATGATTTTGAAAAGGAAACTTCCGCTGATGAGGATAACACGGACGATGATACAGAATAACAGGTAATGTTTCCGGTATTTTGCCCCCTTTCATCATCCGGGCTTTCTATCATTTCCTTTAGTACTTTTACCTTCTCATGCAGGAGTATAATATCCCTGCCGAAATTATGCTCACCTGCCATGATGATATATGTCTCAAGGATGGAAGTAAGACTGAGTACCGGGTTTATATCATTGCAGATATGCAATCCCGGATCTTTAACGCCTGCCGAATCAATTGCAATACTGAGCGAAACAGCTGTTTTACGTATCCGTTGACTTAAAGTATCAGACTCTCCCCAGGGAAAACTTTTCGTGAGGTCATATACATCGGAAACAAAAGTTATTGCCTGAGTCCAGGATGGAATAGTACTTTTCTCCATAACCAATGATATATAAAGTTATACAATGGTTAATGGCAAAAAAGTAAGAAAAACAGCGTCGGGAGAGAATTATTATTACCTTTTTACTAAACCGTAGAAAAGAAAGCTGATAAGATTGTCCAGCCTGTCTTCAATATTTCCGTGTTCCTTTCTGATAAACAGCGGAACTTCAAGGCCTTTCAGTGCAGTGGCAATGGCAACGGCAGCAAGCTCAGGATCTTCAACACTGAACTTCCCCTGATCAATACCGGTTTGTAAAATACTTTTTAATATGCGGATCTCATTTTTGTCGTATTCCTTTCTTATCTTTTCAATAAATTCAAGGTGCCCCAGGTGTTCACTTTTTAAAGCAGCATAAAAATTGGTGAGCGTACTCAGCTTGTCCATCCTGAAAAGGACAAAGGTTCTCAGCTTTTCGGCAGGATCATCAACCCCGGAAATAGCATCCTGCAGGTCATTCTTAAGTTCTTCTGCCTCCTTCTCCACAACAGCCTTAAAAATGTCTTCCTTGCTCTTAAAGTAATAGTAAATGGAACTTTTGCCTTTCTTTGAAGCCATACCGATCTCTTCCATCGTGGTCTTCCTGAAGCCAAACCTGGTGAAAATCTTACTCGCCACGGATACAATATGCGACCTTATTTGATCCTTCTGAACAACCATAAACTATTAGTTATCTTTTTTCAAAAATATAAACCTGAAATACAGAATCCAAATATTTTCGAAAATAACTTTAACTCCTTCGTGTCCATTGTGAAACCTTTTGTGTCCTTTGTGGTTAAAAATGTAATGAGGTTAACCACAAGGGACACTAAGTACACACGAAGGAGCACAAAGGGGGTTACTTAATTTCGTTGAATTTATATGCGATCATGAGTTCATGCGTTCCGGCGTTGAATTTCCGTATTCCTGAAACGCCAATGTCATAAGCATAGCCGAAATAAAATTTCTCTTCATGGACATATCCCAGGAGTATGGATAATGCGTCTTTCGACCGGAATGAAAGGCCTCCCCAGACGAAGTCCTTGTAAACCACCCGGGTGGTAAGGTCAAACTGGAACACTTTAGGAGCTGTGCCTTTTATGATAATGGAAGGTTCGAGTTTGAATTCGCGGTTAATTTCGTATATGTATCCACCGGTAATATAGAAGTGACTTTTGAGTTTATTCAGTCCGTTTTTTTCTTCGAATATTCTCAGTGAGTTATTGAAGAGTTGTGTTACGGAGAATCCGCCGTAGAATTCTTCGGCATACACATAGGCGCCTATGGTTGCGTCAGGCACATAGGTGGAAAAAACAACCGGCTGTATCGCTATATCCGCAGGATCCTTTGAAGTAAGCTGTGATCCGTCGATCTTGAATTGCATAATACCCAGTGAGAGGCCCATGGATAAACGGATATCCCTGTCGAGAGCAATATTGTAGGCATAGGTACCGGAAAGCCCGGTACGGCTGGAAGGGCCTGTTACGTCATTATAGAAATAACCTCCATACCCCATATCCAGCTTTGCATGAGGGCCATAGACACTGAGTGTGTTTGTCATCGGCGGATCAACCAGTCCTACCCACTGAAAACGGTGATTGGAGCGTATCTGGTAATAGTTCTTCGTTCCTGCAACCGCGGGATTAATGATGAAATCATTAAACATGTACTGGGTATAATGCGGATTTTGCTGAGCCAGCATACCTGTTGTACTCAGTATGATCATTAAGCTTATGTACACCAGTCTCTGCATGGCTTATCTGATTATGGTCAAAGGACCGGTTAATGCGCTGGCACCTTTATAGGGTATTACAACATAGTAATACGTTCCGATGGGTACTTTCTTCCCTTTATGATATCCGTCCCAACGCTTACCGGCAGTATATCCTTTTGAGCTGAATAACTTTTCTCCCCAGCGGTTGAATACTTCCACTAAAATATCAGGATAATATTCAGCATTGTCAATATCCCAGAAATCGTTTATTCCGTCATCATTAGGGGAGAATGAACTATAGATGACAATGTTTTCTATGATGGTAATGGTAACCGTGTCGTTTTCAACACAGCCGTGTTCATCCACTGCTGTTACCACATAGGTCTGGCTTGCAGGCGGCGCTGCCACCGGGTCGGGGGTTATAGTATTATCAAGACCTGTTGCAGGATTCCATTGATAGCTTACATACGGACCGCCTGTGGCATTCAGGTTTACCGGGTTGTTTTTAATAACGGTGGTGTCATTACCTGCAGAAAGTCCCAGCTTGGGGTATATTCCAATAGTTATAGTGTCGGTATCATAGCAATCGTTCGTTCCCACTGCTGTGAGAATATAACTTACTTCGCTTGTTACGGTGACTGCCGGATTGGGTATGCCCGGGTTGCTGAGTCCTTCTGCGGGCGACCATGAGAAGATACTTCCGCCCTGTCCGTCGAGTATTATTGTACTGCCTTCACAAACAATGGTATCGGCACCGGCAGATGCCGTTACGTTCGTTTTGGCCGGCATAGTTATTATCTCAGTGGTTTCGCAGCCGTTCTGGTCGGTAACTGTCAGTGTATAGCTGCCGGCATCCAGGCCGGAACGGTCTTTTGTGACAGGTCCGTCAGCCCACTGGTATGACATGGTCCCCGTTCCCCCGGTTACAGTTATTATTACCTCTCCGTCAGGACTATATCTGTTGCAGGTTGCAGAAGTAATATCACTTAAAATATCAAGAGGTAATGGCTCATATACGCTTACTATATCTGTGAAATATCTGCCCGATTCTTCTTTCACTGCAATATAGTATGTCCCCGGAGCCAGGCCGGCAAACTCATTATTGGCATGCCAGGTTAGGCTGTCATCAATGGAATATTCAACAGGACCTGTGGCATCGTTTACGGTGATGAGGATCACCGCGTCGTCATATCCGTTACATGTGGACGCGGTTATCGATAGGGTTACATCAAGGGAGGGAACAGAGCTTATGGTGACAGGCTGTATATAGGTGCAGTTGTTGCCATCTCTCACAATCACGTCATAAATGCCGGCTTCGAGTCCTGTATAGCTGGTCTGGGAGGTAAACGGACCAGCCATGCCGTTGATGGAAAATTCGTAACTGCCTGTTCCGCCGGCAACATTGGAAATAGTTATGATTCCCTGTTTAAATTCATTATACCAGGGAGTGCCTGTTATGGTGGCCGTGATCTGGTCAGGCTGGTTAATAATCAGTTCTCCGGAGTTCAGGGTACAGTTATTTGCATCCTTCGCTGTTACTATATAGGTTCCGCCTCCCATTCCCGTAAATACTCCGTCGGCCTGCCAGCTGATGCCATCGTATGAATACTGTATGGCTCCGGTTCCGCCGCTGACTTCATATGCCAGGGATCCGTTCAGGTTCCCAAAGCAGTCGGTGACATCAGTTGAGGCCTCGGCAACCGGCGTCAGCGGAGCCGGGTCTGTCAGCACTACCGGGGCGGCGCCTGCCTCACATGCGCTGTTGTCTTTTACAAGGGGGGTATAAGTGCCGGGACCGATGTTGCTGAAATCAGAACCGGGCAGGAAACTTACTCCGTTGTCAATGCTGTATGTAAATGTTGGGGTGCCGCCTGATGCATAAATGCTTATGGTTCCGTTTGCATCTCCGGTGCAGCTTATATCTGTCCATCTGACAGAATCAATACTTAGCAGAGCGGGTTCATTTATGGTAACGGGGCTGCTTTCAACAGGACCGCAGCCTTCATTGTCCGTTATGCTGACTGTATATGTTCCCTGGGCCAACGCAGTGAATAATCCGTCGTTATTAAACTCTGCCGAAGGATTAAGTGTAAAGGTGTATGGGGATGTGCCTCCTGCTGCGATTACCGTTATGGTCCCGTTATCATCGCCGCTGCAGCTTATATCTTCTTTGGTAAGGGAAGAGATGACCAGGGGATCGGGCTCAGAGATATTGAAGATGCTGTCTTTTATGCAGTTGTTATCATCTATGATGGTAAGGGTGTGGTTACCTGCGGCCAGGCCGGTAAAGGTGCCGTCAGCCTGGAATGTTCCCCCGTTAATACGGTAAACAATACTGCCGGTACCACCGCTTGCTACAGCACTGACTGCACCGTTTGAATCTCCTGTACAGCCGGTAACATCAGTGACAGTGAAAGAGGTGAAGATCAAGGGGGCAGGGTGGTTAATATACACTACTGTATCATTTATACAGTTGTTTTCGTCCGAAATGGTTATGGTATGGTTTCCTCCGCTGACTCCTGTAAATATTCCGGTGGTATTTGGTATTCCTTCGTCAAGGCTGTAGCTTTTACTTCCTGTTCCTCCTGAGGCTTCAATGACTATTTGTCCGTTAAGGCTTGTATAACATACTGTTACGTCGGTCTGTGCGTAATCGTCTATGCGTATGGGTGAAGGCTGACTTATATTATTCAGGTTTCCGGTTGCCATACATTCATTAAAATCCTTAACGACTGTCTGGTAGGAACCCGCCGGAAGGTTATTGAAAATGGGAGAAGAAGACCAGGTTAGCCCCCCGTCAATGGAATACTGATATGGGGTAACACCGCCGTTCACATTAAGTATCCGTATTTCTCCCAGGGTATCGCCATGGCATAGGTTACCGTCGATACGTATTTCGGAGGTTATCAGCAGTTTATCAGGTTCATCGATGGTGATCACGTCTGTTTTAATGCAGGAGTTATTATCTCTGACATATACAGTATATGTGTTTTTAGATAAGTTGTTGAAAATATTGGAAGCCTGGTAAGTTATTCCGTTTCTGGAATACTGGTAAGGAGGTGTGCCACCTGAAGCGGTTACCGTTATAGTTCCGTTACCCTGACCATTGCATACCACATCTGTTTTGGCGAGTGACATTTGTAACGGATCGGGTTCAGTTATTGTTGCCATCGGGGTATATGAGGCGATGCAGGAGTTGGCGTCGGTAATGGAGAGGTTATACTCTCCCGGTGCCAGGCCGGTGATATCTTTGTCCGGGGAGGTGAATCCGTCCGGTCCTGTCCATGAATAGGTATAAGGTGTGGTTCCACCGGTAACATTTATATATACAGAGCCGTTTTTATCGCCATAGCAGGAAACGGACAGTTTTGAAGAGCCGTCAGTTGATGCTTCCAGCGGGTCGGGCTGGGTGATGGTGAGCGTTCCGGTGGTTTTCTGGGGGCAGGTGTTATCGTCGGTGACACTTACGGTATAGTCGCCCGGACCCCTTCCGGTAAATGTTCCCGAGGTATTTGTAATGGCTGTGGGGTTTAGGGTATAGTGCAGGGTTCCTGTTCCCCCGTTTGCGGTAACACTGATTATCCCGTTGGCAGCTCCGTTGCAGGTGATCTGGGTCAGCGCGGGCGGGTTAAGGGTAATGTCGGGCGGGTTAACGATATTGATAGCCGGGGTGACAGCCGGTGCACATCCTTTGGTGTCGGTGACGGTAATGGTATAGGAGCCCTCCGACAGCCCGGTAAAGTCGCCATCGGGCCTGGAGTCGGCACCCGGGTTGAGGGTATATGTCAGGGGAGCATTACCACCGGAGGCGGTGACATGAATTTCACCGTTATTGAAATTGAAGCAGGTGATATCCGAGAAAGTGGTGCCGGTAATGGTTATGGGACCGGGCTGAGTGATGTTGAACGGAATGCTTGCTACGGGTCCGCAGGAGTTGGCATCGGTAAGGCTAATGGTATAATTGCCGGGAGCGAGTCCGGTGAATAGTCCGTCGTCGTTGAACGTTCCCCCGGGGCTAAGGGTAAAGCGGTAAGGTGTTGTTCCTCCGGAAGCGGCAACGGTGATGGTTCCGTCGTTCACGCCAGAACATGAGGCGTTGGTGGAAGTCTGCAGGGTATACTGGAGCGGGTCGGGTTGTGTGATGGTCAGGGGAATGCTGGTAGCAGAAGGGCAGGTATTACCGTCGGTGACTTCAACCGTGTAGGTGTTGGGGCCAAGATCTGTAAAGTGACCGGTTTGATTGGATGTTCCACCCGGAGATATTATATATGTATAAGTGCCTGTCCCTCCTGATGCCCCGATAGTTATCGTTCCGTTATTCGCCCCGTTACAGGTGATATTGGTTTTGTTCTCCGAAGTAATACTTATCGGATCAGGATCAGTGAAAGTAAGTATATCGGTTGAGTCTTTACTCAGACAGCCTGTTGCATCGGAAACCACAACACGGTAGTTTCCCGGGCTGCGATCTTCAAATGATCCGGTAATAGTTGAAAGGCCGTCAGGTTTAAGCAGGAAATTATAACTACCGGACTCTCCTGATGCTGTAACATTAATTTTTCCGTCGGCAAAACCTGTACAACTTATGGGGGTTAGAATAACAGATGTGATTTGAATGGGTGGCGGCTGACTAACCGTTCTGTTCCTGAAGTCATTCATTGAGTTATTATCCTCCACAATACATAAATATGTGCCGGCGGATACATCCGTGAACGTATAGACTGTATCACTTGTTTGCGGGGATGAACGAGGCACTCCTCCTTTAATAATATAATAATAATAAGGTTTTGCCCCTCCTGTGATTGAAAAGGTAACAGTTCCCGTTGCACTACCGTTACAATCGGCAGGAGTAGTAGTGACGTCGATAATTACAGGTTGAGAGAACAGGGATGTACTAACCGGCGCAAGACTTATTACTAAGATCAGTTGAAAAAGCAGTTTCATTTTCAGTTTTTCAGATACAGAGGTGCTGTTAATCAAATAAATATACGGGTTAAAATAAAAATAGGTTGCATAGTTTGTAAAATCTTTGACGAAAAATCACACACTACATTATGTAATATTATTACATCTTCAAGAAAATCAAAGGAATAAAGGTATTTTGAAATGTCATTAAAAAAAACAGGTAAATGATGATTTCCGGCACTATTTATTAACAATTATGCGTTTTACCGGGTAATAAGCAGTCAGGAAACCGATAGCCAGTACTGTCAGCCAGATAAGAAAGATGTCGGGTAAGTGGATATCTACGGGGTAAGCGTCAATAACAAAAGATCCGCTTCCTCCCAGTTTAACGGGTTCAAATCTTTCCTGGATAAAGCAGATTATCAGGCCCAGGATGAGTCCTGTTGTGGAGCCGGTAATGGAGATAAGCCATCCTTCCACCAGGAATATTTTTCTGATAAGAGAGTTATTGGCCCCAAGGTTACGAAGTGTGGTGATATCGTTTTTCTTGTCGATGATAAGCATTGACAGGGAAGCTATTATGTTGAAGGATGCTATTAGCAGAATGAGAATGAGGATAAAGAATATAGCCCATTTTTCCGATTTCATGATACGGTAAAACAGTTCATTCTGCTGATAGCGGGTAAGCACATTGAAGTTTTCGCCGGTAATACTACTGATGGTTGTCTGCAGTGCTTTTTTATCCATTCTGTTATCCAGTTTAACTTCCAGGGCTGTGACTTCAGCAGGGTATTCCATCAGGTTTCTGAGTACCTCCAGGGGAAGAATTATATATTTTGAATCGTAATCCTGTTCTATGCCAAAAATACCTGAAGGCCAGATCAGGTAGCGATTGAAGGAGGCCAGTGGGTTTGCCGGGTTTACCCGGCCTGTTCTTTTGGGCATATGGATTATCAGAGGACTTGTTAATGTAAGTCCTACTTTCAGAAACCATGCCACTCCCTGTCCTAATACTGCCATGGCAACATTTTCCTTATAGAGAAGGAAATTTCCGTCAACGATCATAGTATCGATACCGTTCACATAAACATATGCTGAATCAACTCCTTTTAGGGTAGCGATATATTGTCGTTCATCATAGCGTATAAGGGCATTTTCTTCGAGGACTTCGGATATGGCAACTACTCCGGGGATTTCAAGAATTTTATCTTTCCCTGCATCGGCAGGGTGGAACACCTTTCCTTCCTTAACAGTAATTTTAATATCGGGATCGAAAGAACTGATAAGGGATTTGATCAGTCCGTCGAAACCATTGAAGACAGAGAGCACGACTACTAGCGCCATGGTTCCGGTAGCCACACCCAATATGGATACCAGTGAGATGATATTTATAGCATTCCGGCTTTTTCTGGATGCCAGGTATCGTTTGGCTATATAAAAGGGGAAGTGCATTTGCCTTATTTTATGGCTTTTACAATAAGTCCTGTTCCTGATCTATGAGTTATCAGTACATCTGCCAGATTCAACAAAAGGCAGAACGGAAATACAAATATATAGTAAAAGGGAAGAACAAGGTAAAAGAAAGGTGAGATGTTCAGCATAGTAACCGGATATTTCATTGAGAGTTTCCAGGATAAGTTTCCCGGTTTTCCATAGGTAAAGCGGGATTGGATATTCTGAAAACCTGCTTCGGCAAGTTTATTTTCCATATCATTCATATTATACCCGTTCCTAACATGTTCTTCAATGAAAGACAGGTCTCCCTCCTCATGTACATCGGATCCTCCCTGGTCAGAAGGAGTAGAGATAAGCAATATCCCTCCTTCTTTTAATGAGTTGCAGAAATTATGAAATACGGCATGGTCGTCTTCAATATGTTCCATCACGTCAACGGATAATATCAGGTTAAATCTGCCGGGATCCTGAAAACGGGTAAGATCGGCTTTCATGAACAACATTTTACCCGATAATCCGCTGGCTATGGCAAATGCGTTACAGTCATCCACCTGTTCTTCCTTGATGTCAACACCTGTAACGGTTCCATTTCTGAACTTACGGGCCATGTACCAGGAATATTGTCCAAAACCTGATCCGGCATCGAGGATTTCCGGTGAGGAGGATAATACAGATATCATGGAACGTATTTCTTTCCTGATATGCCAGCTTCTTAACAACAGTACATTCAGCAGGTTATAAAACAATATACGCAACAAAGGATGAGTGTTGAATATTCTTCCCAGGCGTTGTTTTATCGGATCATAATGCATACAACACTATTTCAGCAGGTTATCAATTTTTTCGATATAATCGAGGCTGTCGTCGATGAAGAAAGATAATTCGGGTATAATTCTAAGCTGGTTTTTAACCTGTGAACCCAAAGAGTGCCTGATGGTGCCTGAATGTTCCTTAATGATCTGCAGTATGTTTTCACCGGGTTTAACGGGGAAGATGCTGAGATAGATCTTTGCCACACTCAGATCGGGACTTATTCTTACCACGGTAACCGTGATGATCTTGTTGCCGAAAAGAGTGCTGTTCCTTTGAAAATAGCTTCCCAGTTCTTTCTGCAGGAGTCTTGATACTTTTCGTTGTCTTGTTGTCTCAGCAAAATCCATCGTGATATATTAAATTAATAAGGAAAGATGTAAAATTAAGATTTTTACGGAACATTTTATAGTTTTGTACTTTGCATATAAAAGTTCGTTTATGTTAAAATAAAACGCAAAGACGCAAAGGCGCAATGTGTTAATTATTGCTGGAAAGAATAATACTTGATAAATTTACAAAGCGCTCATTATCAGCATTTATTTAGAGCCATTAGTTCGTTATATTTTTTTATTGCGTTGATAATGAATGCTTTAATAATTCATGCTTGATTTGCGCATATTGCTAATAATCAATATATTGCGCCTTTGCGTCTTTGCGTTTTTTTTAATTTAACGAACTGTTATAACAAAAAAAGATATATTTTATATGGAAACAGTATTAAGCGGGATACGATCGACAGGGAACCTTCATCTGGGTAATTATTTTGGTGCCGTAAGGAATTTTGTGAAGATGCAGGAAGAATACAACTGCTTTTTTTTCATTGCGGATTTTCATTCACTGACAACACATCCAAAGCCGGGGGATCTGCATACCAATGTAAGGCAGGTACTTGCTGAATATCTTGCTGCCGGGCTTGATCCGGAGAAAGCTACCATTTATATTCAGAGTGATGTGCCTGAGATACCCGAATTATACCTGCTTCTTAATATGAATGCTTATGTGGGGGAGTTGGAGCGCACCACCACATTTAAGGAGAAGATAAGATCGCAGCCGGACAATGTTAATGCCGGGCTTCTGACTTACCCTGTGTTAATGGCTGCTGATATAATTATTCATAATTCACATAAAGTACCGGTGGGTAAGGACCAGGAGCAGAATCTCGAAATGGCGAGGCGTTTTGCGCGGCGGTTCAATACCATTTACGGGACAGAATATTTCAATCTGCCTGAACCTTTTAACTTCGGTAAGGAGCTGGTTAAGGTTCCGGGGCTTGACGGTACCGGTAAGATGGGCAAATCGGAGGGGAATGGTATTTACCTTGTGGACAGTCCTGCCGATATAAGGAAGAAAGTGATGAGAGCCGTAACAGATGCGGGACCTGAAAAGCCAAAGCAGAAAATGTCGGAGCCGGTGCGTAATCTTTTTTATATCATGGAACTGATGTCGGATGAATCCACATACCGGCATTTCCGTGAACTTTACAATAACTGCCAGATACGTTACGGCGACATGAAGAAGCAGTTGGCAGAGGATATTATTAAATTTACCACTCCGCTACGGGAAAATATCCTGGATATTGTCAATAATGAGGAATATCTGTCAAAAGTGGCAAAAATGGGTGCGGAAAAAGCGCGTGCCAGTGCAGGGAAGACACTAAGGGAGGTGAGGGAGATCATTGGGTTCAGGCGTTTTTTCTGATCACTTCATATAATCAGACACCCTTTGTTCACCCATGTACTGCCTGAATTCTTCTGTCATCCTGTTCAATAAGTTATTCATGATGCATTTATCGAAAGGACATATCTGCTTATCCATGGGACAGGAGGGGATATTTATGGTCCCTTCAATGGCTTCATAGATATTCAGAAAACTGATTTTTTCAGGCGGTTTGTGGAGGGAAAATCCACCTGCAGGCCCCCGCAGTGAATTTATATATCCTTCCTTGACAAGTCTTTGCATAACTTTAGCCGTATGATGCCTCGAAGTTCCTGTCAACTCAGAGATCTGCACTACACTGAGAGGCTTCTGTGACCTGGCGATGAGAATAATCCCATGAATGGCAATGGATGCTGCTTCGGAGAGGGAGATTATTTTTGACATTGATTGAGTGGTTGAGTGGTTGAGTGGTTGAGTGAATGAGTGAATGAGTAAATGAGTAAATGAGTAAATGAGTAAATGAGTAAATGAGTAAATGAGTAAATGAGTAAATGATTACGTAAATATAGGGATTAAATTTTTTGTACCCATCTTTCAGTCAATATTTTTCCTGAAATGGAGATAACGATTTCTTTTACAGGGAGGTTGACAGTGGAATTTTGCTGAGCAAGTCTTACCATCTGCAGGAGACCGCCACAGCAGGGGACTTCCATGCGTATAACGGTGAGGGTGTTAATTCTTGTTTCTTCGATGAGTTTTTTTTGCATCCCATTATCATTCAACATTCCACTCAACCGGATTCAATCCGTTTTCTTCCAGGTATTTATTTGCAAGAGAGAAGTGTTTACACCCGAAAAATCCGTTAAAGGCGGAAAGTGGTGAAGGGTGGGCGGCCTGAAGAATGAGATGTTTAGATTGATCTATCAGATTTTTTTTAGCCCTGGCGAAATTTCCCCAGAGGAGGAAGACCACGTTTTTTTTCTGTTCTGAGATTTTTCTTATCACTGCATCGGTGAACTGTTCCCATCCCTTACCCTGGTGTGAGCCGGCCTGGTTTGCCCTTACAGTCAGGGTGGCATTAAGGAGGAACACTCCCTGTTCCGTCCATTTTTCGAGGTTCCCGTGATTTGGTATGGCGATACTCAGGTCGTTATTCAGTTCCTTAAAAATATTTACAAGCGAAGGTGGGGGGGTAATGCCTGCTGGAACAGAAAAACATAAGCCATGGGCTTGTCCGGGACCGTGATAAGGATCCTGGCCGAGGATTACTACTTTAACATTATCAAAAGGCGTTTTGTCGAATGCATTAAATATAAGGTTTCCCGGAGGATATATGGTATGTTGTTTTTTTTCCTTTACGAGAAATTCTTTAAGTGATGTAAAGTAGGGAGCATCAAATTCTTCAATAAGAATTTCTTTCCACGAAGGGTGGATTTTAGGATCAACTTTCTGCATCTGATTATATTCGGGGTTAAGTTTGTAAAAATCAGTGAAATAAAATTTCCAGGTAGTACATGTAAAGTTACTCCTGGGTTAGTTTATCAGGTTCCTGTAAAATAATTCTTGCCACATTGGTTGCGTGAGAGTAAATAGTAGCCAGTAATGTCATCAATTCAAGGTGTGTTTTGCTCGTTTTTACGGAACTTTCTATCAATCCGGCCAGCCGTTTATAGTGGCTGCGCTGGAATTCCAGTGCCACCTGTTTATATTTCTGATGTTTTTTCTCCATCAGCAGAGCTTTTTCCAGGTTATATTCCCTGAAAACGGCTATAGCTCTGGAGATTTGTTTTTCAACCTGGAGATGGAATTCAGATAGTTCTTTTTTCCCTTCCTCGCTGAATTCGAGGTCGGAATTAACCCATCTTCCCGCTTTTTCGAGATATAAAGCACTTACAATATCGGCGATCTGTTCAAATTCTTTAACAGTATAGAGCATTTCGAAAGCTTCATTTATCCGTTCTTTTTTTGTATGGCTTGAAGCCGTTTTCAGTACGAAGTTATTAATACTGTCGGTAAGGAAATCCACCTCCTCTTCTTTTTGCATCATCCAGGCGACATCGGGGTGTTCTTTTACCACAAAAGGGCTAAGGAAGTTATTCACCATATCCTGCACAATATGGGCAAGGTGGACAATTTCTTCCTTAACGAGACTGAGTGCGAGGGATGGTGGCATATCCGGTTCATCCCTGAGGTATTTTGTTTTCAGCAGTGTTTTCTCTTCTGTTTTAACGGGGATGATCCTCTCGATAAGTTTTGCGAAGGTATTCAGGAATGGCAGGAGGATCAGGGTTATGAGCACGTTGAAGAGAGTATGTGCATTGGCAATTTGTCTTGGCAGTTCCGCTGCAACCAGATTCATCTGGTCTGAGTGACCTGCTGCAGGGGATATGGCTTTGATCAGCCTGATAAAGTTGGGGATCCACCATACGATAATTAGAACTCCCATAATTTTAAACAGGGTATGAGCGAGGGCAACTCTTTTGGCTTCTCTGGAGATATTGATTGAAGCGAGGATAGCTGTCACTGCAGTCCCTATGTTGGCACCGAGGAGGAGGGGCACACTTGCTTCGAGACTTAGGAGTCCCTGGGTTGCCAGCACTATCATTATTCCGATAAATGCTCCGCTGCTTTGAATAAGTGCAGTAAACAGTGCACCGGTGATAATTCCGGTAACCGGATTTTCAAGTTTTAAAATAAATTGAATAAAGGGTTCGTAGGTTCTCAGGGGATACATTGCTTCCGACATGATATGCATGCCGAAGAACAGGATCCCGAAGCCCAGAATAGCTTCACCGGTGTATTTTATTTTTTCTTTTTTAGGGAAAGTCTGCACCGCAAATCCCAGGGCTATCATCAGCAGTGCATAGTCGGTAAGTTTAAAGGCAATTAGCTGGGCTGTGATGGTTGTACCTATGTCGGCTCCCAGGATTATTCCCAGCGACTGTGCAAATTTTATAAGCCCGGCATTAACAAAGCTGATAAGCATTACTGTTGTTGCGCTGCTGCTCTGGATAACCATTGTCACGAATGTGCCCAGTCCCAGTGCATAGATACGATTGCGTGTAAGGCTGCTGAGAATACTCCGCATCTTATCTCCGGCAGACTTTTGCATTCCGGTACTCATCATGTTCATTCCCAGGAGAAAAAGACCCAGTCCGCCCAGCAGTCCGAATATCAGCATTATCAACCAGTTGTTTGCCAGGGCGCTGAAACGGAATATAACGAAGCCGTTGTCGGCAGAACCTTTGATTCTGGCCAGCAGCGTATATTCCCCTTTTTTGGTTCCCAGGGTAACCTGTGTCACAGCTATTCCGGCGCTGTCGGTAGTAGATATCTTCGGGTCAATTATTAGTCCGGCAGAACCTTGTGGTCCGCTTAGTTCCTCAAATACTACAGGGATATTTGCGAGCGGATGGCCGTTCTCATCAGTAACTTTAACCCGGAGGGGATTAGTGAGTATCCTGCCTGTCCTGGCCTGCTGGTTATCGCCTGTATAGCTGGTAATACCGGGGTTAACCTGTTTGTCGATATGAAGGGTGTCGGCGATTCGGTGTTTCGAGAGCCCTTCATGGTAGAGACGGTGGAGTTCGAAAACGGTGTGTCTACTGATCATGATCTCCTCCCAGGGATCGGACAATCTGTTGGTGGATAGTGGCGGGATCTTTGTCCCTCATTTGTTCTTTTCCTCTGATGGGAGTTGGCTGTGGTCCATCCCGGGGTAGAGAGAGAACCTGGAAGGTGCGAGCGTCAAAGGCGATGAGGTCCTTTTCAATAAGCCCATCCCTTGCCAGGATGAACTCATCGACCGTGATTCTCAAAAGGGTGCATATCTTGTCATAGGAGTAAAAGGACAGGCCGTGTCGGTCGGCCACGAGCACCAGGAACAGGTAGAGCAAAAGTTCACAGTGGCTGAGGGAGGAGAAAAAACCCTCTTGCAGGAAGCGGTGCTCGATAAATCCGAAGGTGCCGGTGATCTTACGGACCCGCTCGGGACAAAGGATGACTTTTTCCATCATGGTTTGCGCTCTCCTTTGTGGCGCACTCTAAAGCGGAAAAAGACGTCGAGTCCATCGAGTCCTTTTTTGCAAGAAGTGGGCAAGTGTTCGGAATCAGGAAGTATCGAGGAGATATCGGGTCCATCTTTGCAAGATCACTTTTGGCAGGAATCAGGTGGTAATGTCCTGGTTTTACGCGATAAAGGGGATTTGACTCGTCCATCTTTGCAAGATCGCGACGATCCCGGCGCTTTTGGTCACGGAACTTTTGCAGGAGACGATTGCGTGTGACGTACTGAGGGTTCTTCGCCCGGTATCTCTGAGGGTAATCCCGGTTTTGTTCCATCCAGCATTGGTGGCTTTCCTGTTGGTTCTTGCGGTAGGCCGGGTCGGTCTTCATCTTCTCGCTCTGCCAGCGTCGTTTCCGAAACCGCCGGCACTCCTTCCTGCCACAATAGCGGTGGTTCCTTACCCGGGGATCGGGAACAAAAAGCCGTCGGCAGTTGGGATTGGCGCATCGGATCTTCTGGATCATGGTTTCTGCCTCCAGGACAAAACCATGACCTTATTCTGAGGGCCGCTACTGGGGAAGAATAAGAATCAGATCAGAAGAAGATGGATCATAACCTTACGGGGAGAGGGGAAGAAAATCCAGGATGGGATTTCTTGACCGACCAACCATAGGGACTTGCTCACCGGCCAAAACCAGGGATTTTCTGACCGGCGGCAATACGAAAGTGAGAATACGTCAAGGTCATGACCGGCTCTACATCGTGGAACGCTATGATCGTGAGCACAGCCG
>ENA-ORXD01000846-ORXD01000846.1-sediment-metagenome-genome-assembly--contig:-NODE-846-length-32044-cov-5.202365_pt1 | contig 32044 bp, 30 predicted proteins | sample MGYA00237862_ERZ511471 | MGnify/ENA metagenome assembly ERZ511471 | reverse complement strand
ATGATTTTCAATTAAAATCCTTTGCTGAAAGAAGTGAAATTTCGTTGGCAAAAAATCCCGAGATACTAAAAACAAAAATCAATAAAACACACTATGATGAATATAAATCGAGTAAGTCAAATCGTACTTATTTTCTCACTCGTTTTAACAGGAAGCCTTGCTAAAGCACAAACCATTTCCATCATTCCCAAGCCTGTGAGTCTAACAACCCATCCCGGGAATTTTACCATAGATAAATCAACCAACATTAAATTTGATCCAAGCAACGAGCACTTAGCTCAAATCGCAAAGTTCATTCAGGATGATTTAAGGGAATATTACCATGTTGACCTGACAGCAAACAATGAAAGCCCAAAAGCAATCAAGCTGCAAATCGATCCATCGCTTAAGCTTGGCAACGAAGGTTATGTCATGACCGTCAATGCTGATGGGATACAAATTTCGGCACCAGCTCCAAACGGCGTTTTTTATGGCGTTCAAACATTAAAACAGCTTTTACCGGCACAACCGGTCAATGAGCTTTCAGTGCCTTTTGTCGAAATACAGGATCAACCCCGATTCAAATGGCGTGGAATGATGCTGGATGTCTCCCGTCATTTTTATCCGGTATTCTATATCAAGAAGCTTTTGGATAATATGGCCCTTTTTAAACTCAACACCTTTCACTGGCATTTGACCGATGATCAGGGATGGCGCATCGAAATCAAAAAATACCCAAAACTGACAGAAACCTCAAGTTGGCGAAACCAAACTGTCATTGGACACAATACGGATAAATATGATGGTGCTGAATATGGAGGATTCTACACGCAGGAACAAGTCAGGGAAATCGTAAAATACGCTGCAGACCGCTACATTACCATTGTGCCCGAGATTGAAATGCCCGGCCATTCCTCAGCTGCATTAGCAGCATACCCGGAAATAGGATGCACTGGAGGTCCCTACCAGGTAGCCACTCGTTGGGGCATCTTCACAGATGTGTATTGCGCCGGAAAAGAAAGTACTTTCCAATTTCTGGAAGAGGTTTTGGATGAAGTGTGCAGTCTCTTCCCTTCCAAATATATCCATGTTGGAGGAGATGAATGCCCCAAAGATGCTTGGAAGCAGTGCCCCGATTGTCAACAAAGAATTAAAGACGAGGGACTGAAAGATGAACATGAACTCCAGAGTTATTTCATTCGTCGAATTGAAAAATACCTCAATTCGAAAGGCAGAAAGCTAATTGGTTGGGATGAAATTCTTGAAGGAGGCATTGCTCCCGAAGCAACTGTCATGTCGTGGAGAGGAGTAGAAGGTGGTATCGAAGCAGCAAAACTGAACCATGACGTTGTAATGACACCTACCACAAACTGCTACTTCGACTTTTATCAAAGTAAAAACAAGGATTCCGAACCATTGGCACAAGGCGGATATCTTCCCCTCGAAAAAGTTTACAACTATGAACCCATCCCGGCAGAATTAGATCAACAGGAGGCCAAACATATTCTGGGAGCACAAGCCAATGTTTGGACAGAATATATTTCCAATATTCCACATCTGGAATACATGATCTTCCCACGTTTGTGTGCACTAAGCGAGGTGGTTTGGTCTCCGAAAGATTTAAGAAATTTCACGGACTTTGAATCCAGAATGGAAGCAACCTATCCGCTACTTAAATTTTATCACATCAATTATTGCGACCATTCTTATTAGTGGTTGGCAGATTTATTTCCTGAAAGCTGAATTATTAGCAGCATTGCCAAGAACAAGGTTTTGAGAATTCGGAATTATAGCTGCCTCATCAAAAAGATTTCATATTGGTGGCCTACTTGATAAATGCACGAAACGAGGCCCCGTGTTTCGTTTCACATGTATCTGACAAAATATTCATTCATAATTACAGGAATTGATAATAATGAAAAAAGAAATAATTATTGGAATTGATATCGGTGGTACTTCAATAAGTGCAGGTTGTATTATTGACAAACAAATTGAGAAAATTCATTCAAAACCTACAGGGGCCCATCGAAGTGCCAATGAAATTCTGGAAACTTTATATGAAGTAATCGGAAATGTTATGTTGCCGGATACATTGGCAATAGGTATTGGTGTTCCGGGACTTTTGAATGCAGAGAAGGGCGAGATAGTTAATATAAACAATATCCCCGCATGGAAAGATTTGCCTTTAAAACAAAAACTGGAGGAACGCTTTAACATCCCTGTTTATATTAATAATGATGCAAATTGTTTTGCCATTGGGGAAAAACATTTTGGGAAAGGACAGAAGTACAAAAATTTTGTAGCTATTGCTCTCGGCACTGGTGTTGGAGGGGGTGTAATAATTAACGACAAGTTACATTCAGGCATGTTTGGTGGGGCCGGTGAAATTGGCTGTTGGCCTTATGAAGGGGAAAATTACGAAGCTTTCTGTGGAAGTTTCTTCTTCGATAAGAAAAATACCACCGGAAAAGAGCTATTCGAAAAAGCCATATCAGGCGAACCGGAGGCAAAAGAAATATTCCAGGAATACGGAAGTCATATCGGTAAACTCATCAAAAATGTGTTGTTTATTCTTGCACCTGAAGCCGTTATTTTAGGAGGTTCAATCAGTAAATCATTTACCTTTTTTGAACAAGGTATCCATAACGAACTAAATGATTTTCCCTTCGAAATACTAAAAAAGAAACTTGTGATTGAAAAGTCGGAGTTGAATGATATTGCCATTCTGGGAGCAGGTGGTTTGTATTACGACAATCACATTTACACCAACAACTAAGTTCAGACAATAAGAAATTAATTATGAATAAACTAGATAATACAACAAAAGGTAATTACATATTGCCTTTAGCTATAATAAGTGTCCTGTTCTTTATTATTGGGTTTGGAGTAGGAATAAGTGGATTTTTAACCCCATTCCTTCAGGATGCCTTTAAGCTATCGATCTCTGAATCTTATTTGGTTACTGCAGCCATCTTTTCCGCTTTTGTACTGTTCGGCGCCCCCGCTGGATTTATTATCAAAAAAGTCGGGTACAAAAAAGGGATGATCATCGCCTTTTTTATCATGGCACTGGGGATGGTTTTGTTTGTTCCTTCTGCCAAATTGATAAGTTTTCCACTGTTTCTGCTTGCCTTATTTATCGGAGGCATAGGAAATACAATCTTACAGGCTTCCGTAAATCCATACGTGACAATTATTGGTCCCAAAGAGAGCGCCGCAATGCGGATGAGTTTAATGGGAATAATGAACAAGTCAGCATGGTGGTTGTCTTCCCTGTTTCTCGGGCTCTTCATGAATTTGAAGAACGTAAAACTTGATGATGTGATTATCCCGTTTTACATCGTAACTGCCATTCTTTTCGGGTTAGGCATTTTCATGATTTTTGCTCCGCTTCCCGAGGTGAAAGCTGAGGGTGAAGAAGATAGTGCCGATAATCCGGTTTCAGGGAAAGCCCGCAATAAAACAAGTATTTTTCAGTTTCCACATCTCCTGCTTGGTGTTGTGGCATTGTTTATTTATGTCGGTGTTGAAACATTGCCAATGGTTTCTATCATTGGCTTTGCCAAAGCCATTTTTGGAGATACTGCCAGAGATTTGGATAATTTTGCTTTGTATGTGCCTTTAGGATTGGTGTTAGGATATTTGTTTGGAGTGGTAATGATTCCCAAATATCTGTCTCAAACTTCAGCACTCCGCCTATTTTCCTTTATTGGAATTGCTTCCGCTGTTTTATTGATCTTCTTACCCGGGAAATATGCAATTTACTGCATGGCATTAGTTGGTTTTGCCAATTCGTTAATGTGGCCAGCCATATGGCCTTTAGCGATTGCCGATTTGGGTAAGTTTACAAAAACAGGAGCTTCTTTACTGGTAATGGGCATTGTGGGTGGAGCTGTATTACCTGTAATCTTTGGGCTTCTGGTCGATCAATTTAAGACAACCGAAATCGCTACAGTTGCCGATTACCAGAACGCATACTGGATTTTTATTCCTGCTTATCTGTATATCCTTTATTTTGCAGTGCGTGGAAATAAAATAAGGAAGTAAAAGCGAATTGTTATAAGTATTTCAATACAAACGAAACCATCCCCGTCAACATGCAGACGACTAAAGTTGTATGAGGAAGAAAAAATATTTATTTACTGTATCAGTTTATTTTTGACGAAATGAATCAATCGAAAACAGCTTTGTGCTGTGTTCGACAAAGCAATTCAAGGAAACGATTCCTCTATTTTGGATAGAATTAGTATTCTTTAATTTTAAGTTGCTTGCATACCGGAATAGAGTTACATTCCAGATTTTTATGGTAATTATTGGGGAAGGATTTTTTTATATTTGCCTTAGTTAGGTTTTTTTGAGAATAGATGGACAAAAAGAACGATAATAGTAAAAAGTATAACATAAGGATTAAAGATATTGCCGAAAAAGCGGAAGTCTCTACTGGAACAGTAGATAGGGTATTACATAATCGCGGTCGAGTCTCAGAAAAAGCGAAGGAAAAAGTACTGAGAATCGCGAAAGAATTGAATTATGAACCCAACATGTTGGCCAGAGCTTTGGTTTCAAAAAGAGATTATCGTATCGCAACCTTAATTCCAGATCCGGAACTGGACGAGTATTGGGAAGCCCCCTATAAAGGAATTGAAAAAGCTGAAAAAGATCTTCGTCAATATGGTGTAACAGTAGTCCATCATTTATATGACCTCAATAATGCCCAATCTTTTAAGGAAGCAGCAGAAAAAATTTCCGATTCAGAATTTGATGGAATATTACTTGCTCCTCTATTTTATCGCGAATCATTAACATTTCTCAATAAATGGAAAAGATTGGGTATTCCGTTTAATCTTTTCAATACGCATATCCCCGATTACGAACCTCTTTCATATATTGGACAAGATTCTTACCAAAGTGGATTTCTTGCAGCTAAGCTTCTGCACTACGGGCATTCATCCTCTGCGACCTTCATTATAGCTCACATTAACGAAGATGTTCCCAACTCATCACACTTAATCAAAAAAGAACAAGGCTTCATTGATTATTTCCAGCAACAAACGCAGGAGAAATTTCAAATCATACAAACAGAACTTAATGGAGCCCCTGACAAACCAGAGTTTTCAGAAAAATTAGATCTGTTGCTTAAAAAACATCCTGATACTGCTGGCTTTTTTGTAACCAATTCCAGAGCGCATACAATTGCCTCGTATTTGTATCGCAGCAAACAAACCCAAATTAGGCTCGTCGGGTACGATTTATTGCCTAAAAATCTTGCTTATCTTGAAAAAGGTGTAATCAATTTTTTGATCAATCAAAACCCGGAAGGTCAAGGATATTGGGGAATTCAATTACTCATTGATCATCTAATGTTTAAGAAAAAAATTAGTGCCATCAAATACCTTCCCCTTGACATAATCACCAAGGAAAACTTAAATTACTATCTGGAGTCGGAATAAAATGTAAATAAAAAGTTTACACACCTTTTCCATCTTCAAAATACGGACCTCAAAAGATGTAGTACCGAGATTTAATGAGAAAGTTGCGCATTTGATTAATTCGCTCGCCATCTGAAACTATTCAACAGATATAAACACAGTCGATTGCGTCATCCAATATAATTTAAGCGAAATGCAATCACTCATCACTAGACAAACTGCCATTTCTACTACCTCTCTTGTCAATGTAATGCAAATAAAAAGGAGTTAAAGCAATGCTCTAACTCCTTGATTCGTCGGGGTACCAGGATTCGAACCCCTCTTTATTTTTATATGAAAATCAACTATTTGCCGCAAACAACTAAAAACAGGTCACCTTATAGTTCACGCAATTCAGAATGCTTTCATTATGACGAAGTTAAAGCAATTTCAATTAGAAATGAAACCAGATCGGGAAAATATTCTGGATAAAATCCATTTTTATTTTGGTCGCTCAAACCCCAAAATATCCATTCTTTTTTGGAGTAGATTCCTATATTTATCCCTCATTTCTTCAGATAAAAAGCTAATTTCAATCAAATCAAACCAAGATGATATTGCTTTTTGAACGGAGTCAAAAGTCCTTCCCGCAACTTTGTCGGTTAAGCCGCACCGGTCTTTCCCAAAGTAGTCCATCAGGATATTCCTGTTCAAATTGCTTTTCTTTCCTCTTAGCGTTAATGCAATTTCTTCAACGTCCCCCTTTAAGACGATGGTCGAATTAAGCAAATCGTAAGCCGGGGAAAGCTCCACTTTCCCGTTTCGGACAATGACTGAATAATTCTTAAGGTGCATGTCTTCATTCCCTGTCAGGAAATTAAAAATTACCAATTTAAACAACTTTGCCTTTTCAATGGCTGGGAAAGTACAATAATCGTCGATCAATTTAACCAGCTTTTCCATCGAATAATTGTATTTGGTGTCCCGGCTCATTCCTGCCAGTTGTGCAAAATCTTCCACCGCAATTTTATCTTTATGTCCTTTCCTGTCAAACCGCTTAATGAAATAGGTTAACGAATTATCTTTTGACCAGATCAATCCGTGAAACGGAACCTCAATGCCAACAGTCGCGGCTAAACGCATGGTGAGGTCTTCGTTTTGAGGAAGCTCCGGAAAAATGTGATGTTGTGGTTTCAGAATATACTTTCCGTTTTTATCCACAATATCGAAATGACCATCCTTAATGTTAAGAATAGCACTTAATTTAGGCTGAACACCCTGGATTGACATTTTTGATGCCCTTAACATGGCTTCCGTTCTCAATTCTTCTGCCGAAAAATCAAGCGGTGCCAATGTTTTCAGGTTTGGAGATAACTGCCTCAGTCCCTTTTCACTATAGATGCTTTCATAGCAGGGATCGTATGTAATTGGGCATCGATTCATAAATCAATCTCTTTAACCGAGACATTACCGACCAAATCATCCCCAACCGCCAAAAGTTGTGAGAACAGATCGTTCCGGTCAATCTTTGCGAACTTCAAAAGTCCGTCCAATTGGTAACCCTCCGGGAGCAATCCGTCAAAAAAAGGAGGGAATGTATTGAATTCATATACCGATTGACTAACGGGCATCGTCAGGGAAGCAGGATTCCCGCTATAATCTTCCTGATATTCGAATCGGTACTTTTTTCCAAAATCAAGTTCGGTCAAGGTTCCTGCTTCAACATCATTGATAAAAACTTTAGCTTTCTTCATCTGAAATAATTTGACTCATTATTGGACTCGTAAGCTGTACTTTGATATTCAATGCAGCCAGAATTTTCCGCAATGTATCCAACCGGATAGTTTCCTTGCCCTTCTCTAAGTCGAAAACCACAGTTTTACCAACTCCCGCTATTTCTGCAAGCTGAAATTGACTAAGTCCTGCAATCTTTCGATGTTCCCTGATTACTGTAGCCAATGTTTTTGGTTCGAGCATATTCGTCTTGTTATAGCAGTAAAAATACGTTGATTGTTTGCAAAAAGCAACACATATTGTAATTTTTTACTGCTAAAACGGTAAATATTTCTCTTTTTGTAAGAATTAATCTTTATATGATAAGGAATTACTGCTGGAGCAGTAATTCATAGATTGCTTATCACTTTGGTTTCGTTAAAAGACAGGATGGACAACTCAATCTTAAATATTCACTTTTAATTTCATTTGCCTGTCAAATTTTCTCTCCAATCACTTATATTAAGCGAAATTAAGGTAAATGAAGTAAGCGAAATTTCAAATCCCTATTACAATTACAATCCTTCACAAAATATTGTTATGTTCTCAATTCATATCAAAGACTTCTAATGCCATCTCATCTTATAACTCAACTTACAAAAGCAAACAAATTAGTTTACTTTAACTTCAAAAGAAGATATCGTGACGAATACAAACAGCCCTATTATCAAATGAATACATCCTGGAATGGGAACTTAAAAAAAGAAGGTTATCAAAAAAGCAGTTTGCTAGATCGATTGACGAGTTTCCCCAAACCCTGGAAGCAATAACCAAGGGAAAACGACAGGTTAACCCTTCTTTGTCCATAAGGATTGGAGAAAACCAAACCTAATTAACTCGCCTAGCAAGTTTCTGCTTGCATCGAATTTCCTTCCCGGATAAAGCCCTCGGTTAGTTTACGTTATCGCGAAACGAATAGTTCCGATACCCGGCACAATAAACTGGGCGGTGCTGAGAAAAAACCGGGCCGTACCCCTCTTATCTCCAAACTGGGCACTGTTTGTCAATACACAAACAAACTTTCTAATCAACCAAAAGGACTCTATCCCGCCCCTGAAGAAACGTAAGACACGAAACAATAAAGCCTGTATCCACATGTTCGTATTACTAAAATCTAATTTGTTTCTTCTTGTATTCATTTTTACCGCCGGGATAAAGCCCTTTCGCATTTAAACATTCACATCGTATGAATAGTTGCGACATCCGTTCTATTATTAAACAAGTCAGAAAAACAGTGACAGTTCGACGGAATTCCTAGTTAACAGCTATCTATATGCTCACATTGAATTCTCTACTATTGAAAAGGGCTCCACCCGACCGGAAGAAATGAATGGATGAGTGTCGATTTGCCATTCCCCGGAAAAAGACTCACTAGAACCTTTATAGCGCATGCCTGGATTTAACCCCTAAAAACTAACTGAACCAACAGGCATGCATTTCTTTCTCCGGATTCTCCCGGCCAGGTGAAAGTCCTTGTGTATTTTCTTTTGCTCCCGGCATTACGATTCCCGGAGCTATTCTGAACAAACAGGAGAAATGGGGGCCGCCCTTTTCCCAAGGAGCCAGCCCCCCTGCCAATCAACTTTCATCGCAGGTTCCCAAAAGCTGAATCAGCATTCCTCCCTCCTGTTCCACTTTCTGTTATTTCTTTTCAAACCGGTACACTTTCACCGAATGTGGCGGCAGGGTCACCGTCATAAAATCTCCTTTCAGCTTCACATCTTTATGGTCCCATACATCCCGCATTTTGTAATCGTCCAGTCGGTATGGGTCGACATCCCAGTACTCAACATTCGCTTTCAGCAATGCCGGCACATTCACCTCTACAGTAAGCGCCCCGTCACCACGGTTTAGCAGACAGGCAGCCTTTCCGTCACCTTCGAGCGGCTTGATCCATATCTCGTATTCGCCATTGTCACGCATACAGAAAGCCTGTTTACCTAATGGGTCCTGGTTGATGGCAATCATCTCCACATTGGTCAGAATATCCAGCGTCTCCTGTGTCATATCCCGCAGGTCGTTACCGGCCATCAGGGGAGCGGCCAGCATGCACCACAGCGAGAAGTGGGTCCGGTATTCTTCGGTCGTCATGCCCCCGTTGCCAACCTCCAGCATGTCCGGATCGTTCCATCGGTCCGGACCGGCATATTTGGCCAGATCCTTCTGCTTATCGAAGATGTTGATCATGGAATCCCAGCGGTCGACGATATCGCCGGTGGTCCGCCACAGGTGACCGACTTCACCGGCCCATTCCCAGGGCTTGTTACTTCCCCATTCACACAGGCTGAACACCACCGGGCGCCCGGCAGCATACAGTGCATCGCGCATGGTCGTATAGCTGGACGGTGCATTCTGAGTCGTGCTGTAACACCAGTCATACTTCAGGTAATCCACGTCCCAACGAGCATATGTGCGGGCGTCCTGGTATTCGTGTCCCCTTCCCCCGGGACGGCCCTGACAGGTTTTGGTACCAGCACAGGAGTAGATGCCGAACTTCAAACCTTTGGAGTGGATGTAGTCGGCCAGGTATTTCATGCCGTTAGGGAAACGCTCTTTGTCGACGATGATCTCACCGTTCTTGTCGCGGCCCACCTGCCAGCAATCGTCAATCACAATATATTCGTACCCGGCATCGGCCATCCCGGTCCGCTCCATGACATCGGCGGTCTCCATGAGCAGCTTCTCGCTCACATCGCAGCCAAACTTGTTCCAGCTGTTCCAGCCCATGGGCGGCGTCGGAGCCAGGTTTTCAAATTTCTGGGCCCTCGTGCCCAATACCAACAGGCACAAGGCCAATACAAAAACTGTTTTCTTCATTTTTCTGGTCATTTTAAATTTCAGGTTACATATTCAGGTACCCAGCCGTCCGGCATTTCCGCCGGCGGCACAACCATACCCGTTTTCATTTCTTTTCCGGTCCCTCCAGTGATGCCCTCATGATGGTGTTGCCTTCAACCTGCACGGTCACCGAGGAGACCTTATTACCCAAAGCATCTTTCGACAGGTTGGACATGACGGGGTTGCCATCGATGTAAATCAACGGGCGCATACCGGAAAAGCAGGTTCTCCATGTCAATGGTCCGGCACCATGATTGGTCAGTACCGTAGAGGTATTGCCCCGGTGCAGCACATCGATTTTTCGTCCTGCTACCGGGATGTTCTGAACCTGCACCCACGCCGATTCACCGGGCAGATGCGGACAGGTGACCACCTCGTTCTCCGGGGCGTTGCCTTCGACGCCCATCAGGCCGCAGACGATGGCTTCGACGATACTGTAAGAAACCTCCGGGTACCCCCTCCTTTCGGTATCCGGTGAGGCCAGTGACAGCATTTCGTCATAAGCCTCCCGGTTATATCCATACCGGAAAAGGATTTCGGGCAGATAGGAGCGGTTCTCCACATTCCATTCACGCGCCAGGATACTTTCGATGGTTTTCCGGATTCGTTCCGGTTGACCGATAATCCCGTTCCACAACAGGAAAGGAGCGCCTTCTCCAAACAGGTACTTTCCCTTTCTTGTATACAGGGTAGCATAAGCCTGCTTTTTACGGTCCCACCAGAGGCTGTCGAGCAGCTGCCGGTACTTCTCCGCTTTGGCCGTGTAACGATAAGCCTTACGTAATTGGCCGTCGCGTTGCAGCATACCGGCATAAGCCGTACAACCACTATACAGGGAGGCAATTAAATCGGCGCCCGCCACCAGCCCCGGCACTCCTTCCACATAAGTGGGCAATCCCCGGCAGGTGTAATGGGTATTCTTCCTGTCGAAGTGTTCCGGCAGGTTCATGAACTCCGGCCGGAACATGATGCTGTCCGGCTGCAGTTGCCAGCGCACTACATAATCGTTCATACTTCTTTCGAAAAAGCGGGTGAAGACGGTATCGCGGACATAGTCGCGGTTTCCGGTCCACCGGTACAGCCGGTCACAGGCCCGTACCAGGTCGAAATTGGCCGGCAGGTTGTACCAAAAGGCCGAATTGTTGGTGTAATCGGCCGGTGCAGGTTGGTTGTACCGGTTGATTTCCCAGTAGGAGCACCAGTCTTTTGCTTCCGATATATTTTCGGCAAAACGGCCGGCCATGTTCCGGTTCTGTATTCCCAGCCCCAGGATTTCGGCCCCGATGCACTGGTGCGAAAAATCGCGCATGCAAAAAGACTCCCTGCCGGGCAATGCCGCTTCGTACCAAGGCCCTACCAGGTCGTTACTGTCTCCGACATACTTCAGCGCCGTGGCTTTGGCCCACCGGAATACCTCCGTCAGCGACTTGTCCGAGGCAAACAGCCGGATTCGTCCGTCACGGGCAGCCGAGTCCGTTATCACATTAACCTCCCAGCTAACAGACAGGGAAGTGTCCGGCCCGGTTACCGTCTTCACATCCAATACCTGTTTTCCGGCCCTTTCTTCCGTGGGCGCGAGGCACCATAAAACCACGGTCAGGATACACAGCAACGCCACGATCCATAAAACTATTTTCTTTGTCATTCTCTGTTCCCGAATTAGGCGGATAAAGGCGGAGCTGCATTGCTCTGTTTGGTCTGGCCAGGCTGTCGTTCGCTGTTATACCGTCAGCCCGTTTTTCACCCGGCAGCAACCCCGCCTGTTTGGCCCGGGATTCCCGTTAGGGTTTCTCCCGGCCTCTCATCCGCTTTTTAATTAGTTTATTCTGTTCATTACTTATGCCCTCACCAGCCCGGACTCTGCCCCAGGTTGGTATCCTTGTTGACCTCGGCCGAAGGAATGGGCAGGTAATAAATCCGCGGGTCGAACATCACCTTGTTATCGACGGCAAACACCGTGTAGGCCTTTGTTCCGTCCTCCTGCTTTTCGATGGTTATTCCCATCTGGAAATTCCCCAGTGCCTGGTCATAAATCTGCCACCTACGGACATCGTAGTAGCGGTCCCCTTCGAAGCAGAGCTCTACCCGCCGCTCGTGCCGGATGGTCTCCCGGTCGACCGATGCATAGGGAGGCATGTTCACACATCCCCGCTGACGGATTTGGTTGACATACCACGCAGCATCGTGCCCCTGCGGGTCGGTGGTGCCCAGTTCGTTCAGGATTTCCGCTTCGTTCAGGTAGAACTCCGACAACCGGTAGATAATCCACATATATTCTTCCGTTGGCGGGTCGGGGAAAACATCGAACTTCTCGGTAGTGAACTTGCGCAGGTAATATCCGCTCTTCGATGCGTTCCATCCTTCCGACAACGCCTGCGGGGAATCTTTCCCGCCCACATAGGTTTCCACTACATTGTTCCCTTTGTACAGGGCGCCGTCGAACAGGATATTGGCATAGAACCTCGGGTCGCGGTTAACGTACGGGTTCTGATCGTTGTACAGCGGGTCGGTCGTCACCACGCGGCCTGTTTGGTTGTAGGTAGCCGGGACGACACAGCGAGTTCCGTCGGTCACTTCGAACTGATCGACAATCTGCTGCAGCGGGTCATAGGCGGCATAACCGTGGATGCTATTAATCCCCAGGTCCCGGCTGATGGTATTGTCCCGGTCGATAAAGAAATCGGAAGGCGTATACTTGGCAAAAATGACCTCCGGGTTGTTGTAATCGAGAAAGATGTTCCGGTAATCCTCCGGGGAGTACAGGTTGTACACGCCCAGGTCGATCAACGTTTCCGTCGCTGTTTTTGCTCTCTGCAATTTTTGTACATCGTACTGGCCACCGTTATACAACGGGCTGGCCGCATACAACAATTGGGTGGCCTTCACGGCCATGGCCGCCCCTTTGGTTGCCCGTCCGATATCGTCCGAGCCGTACGTCGCGGGAAGCAAAGCAATGGCCGAATCGGCCTGCGCTACAATGTAGTCGATGCACTCTTCATAGGTGCTTTTGGGTACAATAAAATCGGAATTAAGTTCCAGCACTTTGGTTACCAGCGGCACGCCCCCGTAATAATTCACCAGTTGGGCATAGAAGTAAGCCCGGAGGAAATACATCTCCCCTTTCATCCGGTCTTTGGTGCTTTCGTCGCCCGGTACTCCGTCAATCCGTGAAAAGAACAGGTTGATGGCCCGGATCTTCTTGTACAGGTAGCCCCACTTTCCCGACTGGTTGCCGGTCACATAATCTCCGCCTTTGTTGTAATTGACACCCACGCCCGCCGAGTTGTCCGGGGTGAGCGTCCCGTGGGTCACTCTTCGTTCACCGCACCAGTTAAAATTGGAGTACAGCTCGTCGGTCATTGACGATTGCGCACAACCTCCGGTCACCCAGTTATCGACGCCGTTGTACACTTCATTCTGGAACTGCCCTACCAGGTCCAGGTCGCTCCAGACGGTTTCGTCAGAGAACCGGTCCAGCGGTGTTTCCTCGAATACCTGGTCGACACACGAAGCGAACAGGAACAGGGCTATGATTAACAAATATCTTTTCATCGTTACTGTTTTTTATAAGGTTAAGTCCAGTCCGATGGTCACCGTCCGTTGTATCGGGTAGGCTCCCATTCCGCTGCCGGAATTACTTTCCGGATCGAAATAGTCGATGTTGTCTATCGTGAACAGGTTGGAGCCTGCCACGTAGAATTTGGCCCCCGATAAAGAAGCCCTGCTGACCAGTCGTTTCGGCAGGTTGTAAGACAGGTTCACATTCTTCAGACGGATGAAATCGGCTTTCCTCAGCCAGAAGGTCGAACTGTAATTGCTGGGACCGCTTCCGCTGTTCATGTCCCGGAAAACCCGTGGGTACTGGTTGTCTCCCTCCTTCTGCCATCTCCCGTAAAAGAAGTCGGGGTGATAGTTCAGCGAAGGCTGAATGTTCAGGTACGCATGGGCCTGTCCCTGGAAAAGCACCGACAAATCGAAGTTCTTGTAGCTCAGCCCCAGGTTGACACCATACACTATTTCGGGGGTAATCCCGTACTTCTTCCGCACCTGGTCCTTCTCGTCGATCACACCGTCATCGTTCACGTCCACCAGTTTCACGTCGCCGGGACCGGTTCCCGGTATGTGCGGATAATTATCGACCTCTTCCTGGGTTTGAAATAACCCGTCGGCCTCGTAAAGCACGTACGAATCAATCGGGAAGCCTTCCGTTTTCTGGTATTCCGGTATACCGGCCGCTTCATCCATGTATTTCACTTTGTTCCTGACAAAGGAAAAATTGCCGCCTACCGAATACTTCAGGTTACCGGCTAGTTCATCCCGGAAGGTCAGCTGCCCCTCGATACCCCGGTTCACTACAATCCCTAAGTTTTCGTCGGGAAGCCGCATACCGGTATATTCGGGAACCGACTGATCGCGTTTGATCAAAATCCCGTCACGCTTCGACCGGAATGCATCGAGGACAACATTCAACTTGCTGTTAAAGAAGTTCGCATCCAGCCCGATATTGGTAGTCGTGGCCGTTTCCCACGTGATGTTCGGGTTGGGCAGGATACTCTCTTCCAGGCCATTCACGTAAGTGACATTATCGCCAAACGCATAACCGGTCTGCACGCCCCAGCCGTAACTGTTGTAGTCGGGATACTGGTAGGTACCCAAATACTGGAACGGGTCTACCCGGTCGTTCCCCATTTTCCCCCACGAGGCCCGTAGCTTTAAATAGTTGACAATCCGGTTGTCCTTGAGGAACGGTTCTTCCGATAACCTCCATCCGGCCGATACGCCGGGGAAAGCCCCAAACCGGTCTCCTTTCGGGAAGTTCTGCGAACCATCGTAGCGCAGGGTAAAACTGAGTAGGTATTTACTCTGAAAATCATAATTGACCCTCCCGAAGTAATTCACCCGTCCGCTTTTATCGGCACTGCCATAATTCGTCAGGGCCTTGTTGATATCTCCGGCAAACAACTCCCTCAGCAGGTCCGAAGTGAAGCCCTGCCGGTAAGCCGACAGATAGCTGGCTTCGAACTGGCTTTGCTCGCAGGCCACAAAGGCATCGACATGATGGCTCCCCAGCGTTTTCTCGTAGTTAACCTGCAGATGGCCGGTCGTTTGGTTCCAGTCGTTCTTATTGACGGTCAAATTCCGTTGAATGGCTCGCGGGACCAGTTCATACTCCTGTGTCGATTCGTCGTAGGTATACTCATCCCAGTAATTCTTAAAGTTTTTCTGGTGATAGAAATGGCTGTTGTACACCACAAAGCCCGACAGCTTCAGTCCCTCCACCGGGGAGAACCACTCAAAATTGGCTTTGGTGTTCACAATGTTGTCCACCTTCCGGTTGGTCCCTCCTTTCTCAGAAGTGGAAACAGCCAGGTTCGGTTCTACGTCCTGGAACCCTTTTCCCGGCAGGCCGTTCGGGTAAAAAGCCACCAGGTAAGGGTAGGCATATTTGGCCGTGTGCATAATGCTGCCGTAGGAACCCACCGGCGGGTCATTCCGTTTCTCCTTCCGGAAGGACATATCGAATCCCAGCGAGAGGCTCCGGGTGAGTTTCACATCCAGGTTCGACCGCCATTGAAACTGTTTGTAGGGAAAGTCTCCGTTCCGGAACGGCCCCTGCTGCGAAAGATACTGACCGGAAATATAGTAGCTGACCGCTTCGGTACCCCCACTGGCACTGACCGTGTGGTTCGACTGCATCGTCCAGTCCTTGAACAGCACATCCAGCCAGTTGGTGTTGGGGTACGACAACGGAGAGGAACCGTCTTTGAACTTTTGGATGTCTTCGTCGGTCCACTTGTGCGGCGCCCCCGAAAAGTTATCACAGTACTCATTCTCCACGGTGGCATATTGCCACGAATCCAGCAAATCGGACATACGGGTGGGTTGCGACCAGCCTACACTATTATGAAAGGTAAACCGCGGTTTTCCCTTTTCGCCCCGCTTGGTCGTAATCAGGATGACGCCGTTGGCTGCCCGGGCCCCGTAGATGGCGGCCGAAGCATCTTTCAGCACCGAAAACGACGCAATATCTTCGGGGTTTAACCGGGAGAAGCCGTCGCTGCTGGGCACCCCGTCGATGACTACCAGCGCTGAGGTATTCCCCAGGGTGCCCTTGCCCCGGATATAGATGGTGGCATCGTCGTCGCCCGGAGCACCCGACCGGGTGTTGATGATGACGCCCGGAAGCCGTCCTGCCAGTTTGTTGGTTAAATTGGGCTGCGGCGATTCCGTCATCTCGGTTTCATCGACCGTTGCGATGGCCCCGGTGAGGTTCACTTTCTTTTGCACCCCGTACCCGATGGCCACCACCTCGTCGATACCGATGGCGGTCTCCTCCATCACCACATCGAGGCGTGTTTTTCCCCTCACAGGAATCTCCTGTGTCTGCATCCCAATAAACGAGAAAATCAATACGGCATTCTCAGGGACGTTCGGCAGGCTGTAAGCGCCATCTAAACCGGTGGTAACACCTGTGGTCGTGCCTCTTACAACAATGGAGACTCCCGGCAGGGGTTCTCCCCGGTTATCGGTAACTGTGCCGGTAATGGTTCGCTCCGGGGGCTGGACAGCCGCCGCCAGCGGAGTAACTCCCGCAGCCCACAGGAAAAGCAGGAGCAGGCATACACTCCTTGCCCGGAAGTTGAATGTTGGTTTGTTTTTCATAGAAATGGTTGTTTTAAAGGTTTGATTATTAGGAACTCGATTCGGAAAAGTTTCGTTGTGAAAAGGACATAGGTCTCCCATTTACCACCCCTCTGGCAGTCACCCCTAAATCCCCTAAAGGGGACTTGAAGTTCGTAGTCCGCGTTAGGCAGTGATATTTTTCAGCTGTTTGACAAATCTTCCAATCTGTCATGATTCCAAAAACCTGACAGGTTTCGTGTACCAACAGCTTTCCAGGTAGGGCCTGCCGGAGACGCAACACCCCGGCAGGCAATCTGAATTCTGAAGTCACCGCCCTGGCGGGGGCGGACGATTGGGTTGGTTATGTGTCTGGTTACAGGAATACATGGTTAGGGATATTTAGTTTCATTCACCCTGTCAGTGGTTGCAAACCCTGACAGCGGTTTCTTTTTGTCCGTCAGGACCCCTATCCCGGAGCCGCAGGAGTTAGGTGGGGCAAAAAAGCCACCCAAAAAACCTGCCGGAACCGAAGCCCCGGCAGGCGGGCTTTGAGTTGAACTGACCGCCTTGCAGGTGGCGGCTTCTTTAGAAAAGTATGACTGAGATAAAAAGGGTTCATGGAATCAATTGGTTACATTGAGTTCAGTTGTTTTAAAAACTTCAGCTAAGTAACCGGTTTGAGCGGAGGTAACTAACAATTAGGAGTTGTATCATACACCTTTAGGAGTGTAAAATACCCCGAAGAAGTATCACCGGCGGGATTAATTTGTATCTTTGGTAATACCAAGAAACTTTACAAAATATTAATCATGAATACTACAGATACCGCTCCTTCTCCTAAAGTTCACCATGGCCGCAACATCAAACGCTTACGCGAAATGCTGGGCGTGAAACAAGAATACATGGCCAGCGAACTCAACCTGACACAACAATCCATTTCCAAACTCGAACAAAAGGAAGTAATTGAGGATGAAATGCTGGAGAAAGTGGCAAAGACAATGGGTGTACCAGTAGATGCCATCAAAAATTTGAGTGACGATGCAGCCAATAATTATATCAATACATTCTACGACAACAAAGGGAATGGATTTATCGCGAATAATTACACATTCAACCCAATTGACAAAGTTGTAGAATTGTACGAACGCTTACTGACTGCTGAGAAAGATAAGGTGGCGATGCTTGAGAAGTTGTTGGAAGGAAGGAAGTAATAATTGTAGCTACGAAGTGTTATTTTTATGTCAACTGAATCCATTGTTCTATAGCTCAGAGGCGACACAACATTAATAACCGTATAGATGATATTCTAAAACAGCTTATAACGGCTTGTAGAGTACATATACCAGAACCAATAATAAAACACACAATATTGACTAATCTTTAAATATCTAACAAACAAAAATGACCACAGCCTACACAACTTTCGAATTTAATTACGCCTCGATTTTTATGAAACCATATTCCGGAAATTCCGGAACAAGTAGTCAGTTGTTAAAAAACATCATCCTTAAATTAAACGAGGATGAATTTCCGAGCCAAAAAAGAGTAATTGATAGGCACTTAAACCGTAAAAATACTGTTAGTCGAAAGCTTGTTATTATCTCTAATAGATTTGAAAACAAAGGTGCAAGATGTTTTGGAAGAATAGCGCTTATTAAGAACAAGGCCCCTTTAATTTGGGGAGGAAAAGACATTGTTGAACAAATTGAAAAAGAATCAAACAAACAATTTATTGAAATAACCAACTACACGATCAACTTCAGCACCGACTCAGAGCCAATTATAATGTTTGAATTTAATAGCGAAGGTCCAAGACTAAGCGACATTGAATTTTATATTAGACAAATTGCTAAAGAGTTCAGACTTGCAAAAAATATTCAAACTAGCTTACATTTAAAGACATCTTATGAGCAATTAGATAAACAAATGAATAATGTTTTTGGCCTAACTGTAAAAGTTAATGCTGCCTATAATAACAAATTCAATTGGTTGAAAGCTTTGAAAAACCTAAATGATGATTCAGGCTTTAAAGATGTAAGACTAGAATTATTTTTCAACAGAAGAAAAAATGAAAGTGGAAAATATGAAAAAAATATAAGAGGCACTGACTTTGCGAGAGGAATAATCACTTGGTTGAGAAAAGATAAAAAGAATATTGATTATGTTGACGATTTAAAAATGTCTTATCAAACAGATGATAGTGACAACATAATTGAACTAGATTTTTTGAAAAATAAGGTTGTGAGCATATTAAAAATACCCCTTACAGACAAAAGGGTATATAAACCTGCTGATTTTCGTTTTATTGTTGGACAGGAATTTAATTATTATCTAAATAATGGAGTTACAAAAAGTGAATCTTAAATTTTAAAATCATGCGTAGATACATTGACCATGCTATACTGTGGGATTTTCTACTCGTTCTCATTATTGGAGTCAGCTTGTTCTATAAGCCTCTACCAAAATTGATTTTCACATTACCAACTTCAGAAAATGTAAACAATTTTGGTGTATCGTTAATAACAGTTAGCGCCACATTAATTGGGTTTCTTCTTACTATTATAACTGTCATTGTAACATTTAAAAAAGGTTTCGAGGATAAATTAAATGATGAGACAGATAATCCAGATTCAACCGAAGTGCCTAACAAAACGATATTTGGAAAAAAAATTTCGAAAGAGAAGAAGTTTTATGGTTCACAAATTCATAAAAAAGTTGTCGATGTTTTTGTTGACGCAACATATGAAATTGGGTTTGTATTATTTGTTCTATTATTAATTCAGTTTAATATTATAAAAGCATCAATATTCTGTATTTCAATAATAAGCTTATGTTTGTTTATTGCATTACTTTTATCGATCACGAGAAGCTTATATATATTTAGACTGTTCCTGAAAGTACACTTACATGATGAAAAAGCTTTAGCTGGAAAATAAACTCGTGGCTACAATATCTAAGATCTGATGTTGGATAGTTTCGAACGAAAAAGTCACCAATTATCGGCTGCTGTTTTCATTACATTTTCTTGATTTCATCAATTGTCTGTTCAAGTAGTGCAGGAACCTTCCCTTTTTCAACATCCTCATAAGTAACCTTCTGTCCTCTATACACGTCAATTGCAATACAATAAGCCGTATTGACGAAAAAATCCTTTGAGAAGTGCATATCTAAGTAGCGATATAGAATATCGGCAAACATTCCCAATTCTCCCTTATCATATCCATTTAGTTCGGCAATAAACCAAACCGCTCCAATTTCTTCACTATTATCTATAGAAAACGAGAACACATGATCTGGCTTTGCCTGAATTGGTAAACCCCTGATCTCAAGAATTGAATTTCCAGTAGGTTTTTTGTGAAATGTCAGATCGGCTTTTGGCCTTATTTCGTTAAAATCAAAGTCTTTAAAACCTTCCAAAATATCGATGTTCCGTTGAAATTGGTCTTTAATTCTTTTATCTTCTTTGCTCTGTATCTTTTCAATCAGCAGCTCAATTTTTTCGTCAAGTAAGCTTGGGTCATTATATTTAAATACATTTCCAATTGCACTTAAGCAACTTATCCAATAATCACCACCTGAACCTTCTTTCTCAGATTCCCCTCTCGACTTAAGATTGTTTGCAAAAGTCTTTTTTGAGCGATCCGTTTTTCTCCGAAAACGAACTAACTCTTTGATTCGAATTTTTTCCATATCTCTTAGTTTAGAAAGTTAGTAGGTAGTCTATTTTCAAGTTATGGTCATTCTTTATTCTTTGCATGAACCACAACGAGTAATAAACCATTCATTCTCATTCTTTCGTCTGATTAGTGATTAGATAAGAATAAACGTAAAGACTTGAATCATCGCCACCGCCATCTCCACCTTTCATCCCTTTTTCTATAAGTCTTTTTTCAGCATTTCGCGCATTGTCAATGTCAACTGCTTTCCGATAAATCCAGCAACCATATTGCTCGTCAACATTGTGTTCAGTAAACAAGCGCTCTTTAGGATCATTGGTAATTCCTGCATAGTAGTCAGAAAAATACTTACCTGTACATCCACTGAGATACTCAAAGATCTCCAGGACAATTACACTTGAATTTTTGCTCATGATTCTTTAGTTTTTGTGTTACATATTGTTTGATTCGATCAATGGTACATTCATCAAGATTTCCGAGCTTTAGAAGAGTATTCCAGCAGCCAGGAATGAAAGCTGGAGCGAAACTCGGACCAGTAAAGAAGATCAGATTTACGCCATGGTTTATGAGTCATAAGTATTTATTTTTATAATTTTCAATAAAATCATTAATAATTTTATCAGTCCTCGACCAAACGCTTCCATATCTATCTCCACTTGTGATATAAATATCAATAGACCCGGTGTTATTATCAGTTGAATTAGGTATTCTTATTATTTCGTAACCAACTATTGATGGTTGTTCACGTTTTTGTTTATTCTTCTTATCAGACCATAATGGCTCCACAGGCGGACTAAAAATTTCGACCACTATAGGAATTATATGTCTTCTTGCCAAATTATCAGGGTCTATGACGTCATTGAGGCTGTTGGGTGCCTGGTATATAATAATCAACTTTATTGGACAAACTAATGGAAAAAGAAATTTGTGCTTCTCTTTAAACTGGTGCGACTGCAACTCGAGCTCTTCCTTTATAATTTTCGAGGTACCATTCTTGTTAGGAAAACTGTTTAAATTTATAGACCTTAATGAAAACATTATTGTTTTAGGGGACATCTTAAAGATGTTCTGATTATCATTCCCATTAAAGTATGCGACTTTGAATGCCAACAACAAAGTACTGATTTCTACACTAAATAAATTAAGATAGATTTTTTGTATCTCTCCTAATGCGAAAAAGCACATTCTATCGTATTCCTCCCTTCCATATTGTTTCAAATAATAATCTTCGTATAATTTTAGTTTCTTTAGTTCATCGGAATAAAGCGCCAAAGTGCCGTCATCTTGTTTTTGAGATATTTCATCATCACTGTAAATATTACTGGCTGCTTTTGAAAGTATTTCACTAGCAAACTCCAAATCTTTGATAAAATACCTCAAATTATATGACTTAATTAGTATTTCAGGTTTATCATAGAAGCCATCGTGCTGTATATTCGCAATCAAAATCTCTATTTGATTATCATCTTTAAACAATATAGCTTTCAGGTCATCAACATCTGGATACTCTTTATGAAGTAAGTCGAGATAGTTCTTGACAAGTGTTTGCAATGCAGGTGGATCTTTTTGACATGTTTGGAAGTTTATTTCCAAAATTAAACCAGACAGATGACGCCGCCTTTTTTGTTCTTGGAGTTGTTCTTTTATGGACCTTCTAAAAAATTTTCCTTTGTCCTTCTGCCTTTTAATTACATTTTTACTCAATGGTTCACCAGAATACCGAAGAATTATATTTTTCCCACTCCTCTTAAAGTATTCATGTATTTGACCATCGATAGTTTTTATATATTCTGACCTACTCATTTCATGGACTTCAACCTATTTGTAAATGGTCTTTAATTTCCTTATAAGCTGATTGAAAGTTGTTCTTTCCAACCTGTATTCAAGAAAAGAATACTTTTTCAGTCTTGCTTCGCGTACGTATCTGCCCCTTCTGGACTTCGTTAATCATTGGTTGTTAATAACATAACTCAACGCAAGCATAAATATTGTATTCTTCCTCTATCAAAATGAGAAACTTACCGATAGCTAGGGAATTTCCTAACATGAAAATGGGTAACCGGTACTTAGAGAATGATTTTTTCACGGCAAGAAATTGAGAAGGGATGCAGAATAGTTGGAGGAAGGGCTTTTCATCAAAGAATATTAACGTCCGGCTGTTCACAACTAATTATCATAAAACCATTACGATATACTAAAGAACAGGTCAAAATCGTTATTTTAGGGAACCAAAAACTGTTACGAGTTTCATCTCACGGCAGACGACAGAATTATGAAGTCTCACAACCTAACCAAAAGGTCATGAATACAAACTACATCAAAGCACTTCGCAATGTGTTCTTAGCGGTTGTTTCTCCCCTGGTAACCACTAAAACGGCTATACCAAACAACACGCAACCTGATAACATAAATGAATCGGATATACTCGCCAATGCCACAACAACCCGGAGTAAGTCTCCTATGTTGTTATTAAAACCATCTTCCGATGGAAGTAGCTGGGATTTTTCGGGGCATTACAGTCACCGGTCGCATCGCTCTCATGCATCGCACCGGTCTCACTATTCCAGCTCCTACTCCTCGCCGTCGAGTTCCGGTTCAAGCTCTTCCTCTTACAGCACCGGTAATTCCTATTCCACCAAAACGGTATATAAATACAACTATACACCAACCGTCCAAAGCAGTGGTTCTTCAAACGCAGTAGGTACAAGTGGAATTACGTTATCCCATCCTAACTATTCGCTGGGGGATCGAACTATTGAACCCAATTTCGAAGGACACGATGTCACTGAACTGGTTATCATTCTGCGAAAGAAGGGATACATCACCATCGAAGGAGATACAACGCCCACAGGAGAATTGAAATACGAGGGTGTCTTAATTAAAGCCGTTCGTGAATTTCAGGGTGACTATGGCTTGCCCAAAGATGGAATCGTTGGTCCTAAAACCGTTAAGGCACTAAAGCATTAAGTCATGATTGTACAAGTAGATGCTTCGGTCTATGATGAAGCGGTTCTTCATAAAGCATTATACTGGCTCGGGAAAGATTTCATTTCGGAGGTGACCCACCTGAACGGAACTTTTGAGGTAAAACTCACAAAACCAAATGGTGAGATACTCACCAAAGACGAGCAACACTCAACCGAAGAAAAACTTCGCCAATCATTGATCGATTATAAAACCCGTTCGGTGATTCTCTCCGAAACCAAAAATGTCAGGGATTTGATTATCATGAAGGCATTTTTCCATTTCTCCGATGAGGAAATCAATTTTGACGAGCTCTTAACTTCCGAATAGTGAAAACAACCGATTATTATCTTCTGCCGTTTCATTTCGACAAATTCAACGATAAAGAGATACTCGTTAACCTGTTTGGCGATTTCCTGATTGCCGAACAAGGAACGGCTGAGAAAACCGTGTACCGGGAAATAATGGATGAATCGCAGATTAAAAACCTCGTTTCAAATCACTTTATCTCGCAAAGCAAGTATCCCGCTAATATGGATATCCTGGCTACACGCTACCGAACTAAGAAATCTTTCCTGGAAGAATTCACGGCCCTGCACATTATCGTCGTTACTCTGAACTGCAACCAAGCTTGCACTTATTGTCAGGTCAGCAGTATTAATTCAACAAAAAATACCTGCGATATCAATTGGGAGGATTTAAAAAAATCGGTAGAGATGATTTTTGAATCTCCATCCCAGCATATCACTATTGAGTTCCAGGGAGGCGAACCATTGTTAGCATTCGACAAAGTAAAATCGGCCATTGAATATGCCGAATCACTGAACAGTCAACACCAAAAGAACATCACCTTTGTCATTTGCTCCAATGCCATCGGCATGGATGAGGCTAAATTGGAGTACATGAAACAACATCATGTGTTGCTTTCCACATCACTGGATGGTCCGGAAGCGATTCACAACCGGAACCGAAAGTTTCACACCGATGCCAGCCACCGGGAAGTCATCAAGGGCATTAACCTTTCAAAATCGATTTTGGGTGAGGAAAACGTTTCGGCTTTGATGACAACCACCATTCATTCGCTACCACACCCGAAAGAAATTATTGATGAATACAGGAAACAAGGATTCCGAAACATCTTTTTCCGGGAAATCAATCCTTTTGGGTATGCCGTGAACAACCGTATCGCCGATTACAGCACCGATGACTTCATTCGCTTTTACAAGGAAGGTTTTGAGTACATCCTTGAACTCAATCGGGCCGGTGAAGTCTTTATTGAAGATTATGCCGCAATACTACTTCGGAAAATTCTGACACCCTTCAGTACCGGTTTTGTCGATTTGCAATCGCCGGCCGGAATCATCAACAGCGTGTTGGTTTACAATTACGACGGCTATGTATATGTTTCCGACGAGGCCCGTATGATGGTGGAGAAAGGCGACCACTTCTTCCGAATTGGTCATGTAAACGATGGACTTAAAAAGATTATCTCAGGGCCTAAAGTCGCCGAGATTGCCAAGCACTGGTCGAATGAATCGCTGCCCGGATGTTCAGACTGTGCCTACCAGGTATATTGCGGTGCCGACCCGGTAAGAAATTACCTGAAGACCGGTGACATGGAAGGATATCGTCCGGAGTCGGAGTTTTGCCATAAGAACAAAACCCTGATTAAGTACCTCATTGAGAAAACACTTGCCCCTGATAATTACCGGATATTTCAATCGTGGTTAGCAAACTGAAGTACTATGGAAAGAGTTTTCACCGGAACAGAAATTTCACTGCCCTACGATGAATTCGTTGGCAAAGTGACCAGCATTGACAAGGAAGGAAATTGCGCCATTTTGGAAAATCCATTGTACGATGGCAAGGTTTGCGTGCATTCCGGGGAAACAATGACGGAATTTCACCACCAGGTGCAAATTAAGCAACGAACATTACCTGAATTCCGGACAGGCGATGTGGTACGGGTGAACAAAGCCGGTCGTGTTGAAATACACCACAGCGAGGGCCGAAACGACAATGCTCTTTTCATTACTGAAAACTGTAACTGTAACTGTGTGTCATGTCCGCAACCGCCTGTCAAAAGGCGTGATTTCGATTACTTTTTCTGGATTAACCAACAAATCATCGAATGCCTCGATGACAGCTGTGAATCAATAGGCATTACCGGTGGCGAACCGTTACTGGCAGAGAAATATTTCTTTCACACACTCCAGCTCCTGAATGATAAGCTTCCCAATGCGAATGTTCAGGTGCTCACCAACGGTATACTTTTGGGGAGTGAGCGTTATTTTGAATCACTGAAAGAATTGGTGGACAAACGTTATTTGTTTGGTGTGCCATTGTACTCCGATTTCCCGGACGACCATGACCGAATGGTTAACTTTAAGGGAGGTTTTTACCGAACAATGAACGGTTTGTACAACCTGGCAACCACCGAAGCCAAAATCGAAATCAGGGTATTGCTCAATGCAACAACTGTTGGACGACTGAAGCAATTATCGTCGTACATATACAAGAACCTGCCGTTCGTTTCCCACGTTGCTTTTATGGGCCTGGAAGGCATCGGCAACGCATTGCACAACTGGAATCAACTGACCGTTGACTATTCCAAAACAATGCAGGAGCTTGAAGAAAACGTGGAGTTCCTCTCAAACTGGAACATTCCGGTAAGTATTTACAATGTCCCGCTCTGCAACCTGTCTCCCAGCCTATGGCCTTTCGTCGCCAACAGCATTTCCGACTGGAAAAGACATTACTCTGATGAGTGTAACCAATGTCTCGTCAAGGAGAATTGTGGAGGTGTTTTCAGCACTTCAGCAAAAAGTAACGTAAAGGTTGAACCGGTGCTGGAGTTAACGCCTGTTCATTCTCGCGAGGGCTGAATGTAATATGAGAACTAGAGGTGGCAACTCCGCAATGCAATATACAATTTGTTATAGCCAGTGCTTTTTTCTCAATTTGTTCAATTTTAATTTCATCTTAGGTTCTCCTCTTTCCGAAGCAATTTCACCATTTAAGTCAACCGTCACTTTAATTGAGTCCCACTGAGAAAGACTTGTGTAATCGTTCTCAAAAATATAATCCCTATCCACCTTTAAATTACCAACTACCTGATAATCCACCGTTGTTTTTTTAAAGAGCTGCGCATAATACCAGGAAACTTGTTCTCTATCTTGTAATCCTCTCAATCCTGTTTCCTCTTTTCTAATAAGTATAAAGGCTTTTTTAAAATTATCGATTGTTGGCATAGATTCTTGATTCAAGGTCGTAATTGCAATCAGGTTCATTCCGTATTCTGTTTGTTTCTCCGAAGTCAAAACAAATGCTCCACCATAATTTCCATTCTCAAGCCTAAAAGTCAAACAATCACCTTTTTGAAAGATCGAATCACGCAATACCTTTCGCTTCCTTTTCCTTGGTTTGTCTTTCTCTCTACTTAATTTATCCAGAAATGAATCAAGAGCCTTTTTCCTCTTATTAATATCCTTTTTATCAGCCCCTAATTCCTCCCAAATCTTTATATCCTCTCCGGTCTCGATTATAGTTTTAACTCTTTGAAATAAGTCAGAGTCTAAAGATTTGCATTGCCATTGAGCCATTGCCAAAGCAAACCAGAAATTATTCTTGTCTTCAGAATCATCAATCAGGTCAGTGTTTTGATTAATAATTCTCTTAGAAATCTCGGATGGTTCAAGTCCATTATCATATAAATCCATAAACTCAGAGAAGATATCCTCATAAGTGTCATTCGATGAAATTGCGGTTCCCCAAGTTCCCATTTTTCAATAATCAGTTTAATGTTCTACACCCAGCCCGCATTGGCTCTAACGTAGTTGTAAATAGTATGCTTATTCTTCTTATATCGTGATGAAAAGGTGTTCTTTCCACGGTGGTTTAGTTCAACTAAATTAACAAAATATTTTTGGGGTTGTACAAAGCAGGAACAGCTGTTGTAGGTGGTTTTCTGTTGGAAGAAGAACCTTATCGCAGGGAATGGGAATTTCCTAACGTGAAAATGGGTAACCAGTGCTTAGAGAATTATTTTTTCACGGCAGGGAATTGGGAAGGGCGTCCAGTGGTGTGTAGGAGGTTTATGCCCAAAGAAATCTAACGCCTGGGTGTTCACAACTAATCATCATAAAACCATTACGATATACTAAAGACCAGGTCAAAATCGTTATCTTAGAAGGATAACTACACCAAAAACAGAAGCTGAGAATTAGCATTATGAAATAGTCGTTTAAACCAAAAAGCGTATAGCAAAAATATGAAAGGATATTTTGAGCCAATACCACTTGTAATTTCATTAGATTCATCAAAACCCAATATGTATACTTTTTAATTTTCGATATCAAAAAAACTCTAAAACTAGAAATGATGAGACCAGTAAATTTCGATGCAATTAAAACATATGTAAATACTCAGTATGGTGATTTGACCGGAGTCATTCAAATTGATGGATTTGATAATATTACTTCAATTTATGAGCTGTGTGCCGACTACGACTTCGATACTTCTGGAAAATTTATTGTGGGATTTGGATTAAGTGAAACAACTACAAATGGTGTTGGTCGACAGGGAAATGCAGTTTGCTACATTTTATATCTGGACGAGTCGAAATACGGTAATAATTTCGACGAAATCAACCAGCGAATTAAGGAAAAAGATACTCTAAAACTCAAAAGAAAAAGCTTCTTTATAACTTATTCAGAACTCAAAAAATACATAAAAAGGTATGATTTCATTGCGACCTCCGAATTAACACAGAATATTAATGATATAGAAATTGAAGAGGTTTAATGATTGAGATTACTTACTCAATAGCTTTTCTGTTTATGTAAGAAATTTCTATTTAAAAAACTTGATTTGCGAGATGAACATGTATCTAGAAAGTACAACTGATTCAAATGCATGGTGGTACTTGCCATCTCTAGTCAAATTTTTAAGAAAATCGAGGCTAGAGAATTTCAGTGAGATGTATTGTATGAATATCTCAATTATTCTACACTCTGCTACAATAATCGAAGGCTTTATGAATGAGCTCCTAAGTGAATTCATCGGTGAAAGTATAAGAGATGAAACATTGAATGACAGACTAAATAAGGAACTGAATCAAAGAATTGAAAGATCAAGTTGGAATGATTTGCAGTATTTATACAAACTCATATTTGGGAAAGAATTATCAACCGACACAGATAATGATACATGGAAAGGAATCAACTCACTCTTCGACTTTCGTAATATGCTGACTCATGGAAAAATAATCCGACTAAGTGTGTTTAACGATAATGGAAAACGAAAGATTCAATTGTTCGGAAAATATGAGAAGGTGTATAACTTTTTAGCGAAGGAAAAAAAGGTCATAGAGAAAGTCTATCAAAAAGGCGATTCTGCCAGTGTCAATTTGATTACCAATGAATCTGCTGATTACTATTGGTTCACGACACTAGAATTCATTGAACAAATATTCATGCTCAACAGAAAGATAGTCCCCTCTATCGAAACTTCATTTGAAATCGCATTTGAAGATAATTGACAAGCAATCTGAAATTGGTAAAAACTTAATATCTTAAAAGAATTTGAGTAATATCCATATAGACAGCATCATACGACACACCTCAATATTCAGGGCAATGATTTAATATATAGATGAAAACATAACAAAATGGATTTTGTAAATTGGCTGTATGAAAGAGGCGACAATATATTCAATAGGTCATGGGAACAAGGAGATCGAAGTTTTTATTAAGGAATTAAAAGCGTTCGGCATCCATTTCCTGATTGATATCAGGTCGAAACCTTTCTCGAAATGGAATCCCCAGTTCAATCAGGCTATTCTTAAATCAGAACTGGAAAATCAGGGAATAACCTATGCTTATCTCGGTGATTCGCTCGGAGGCCTTCCTAACGACCCAAGTTGTTACGATTTTAACGGCAAGGTCGTTTATGAGCGAATGAAAGAAAAAGACTTTTTCAAAAAGGGACTAGAGAGATTAATTACAGCAAACGATAAAAAAATCCCTTTGGCTATTATGTGTAGTGAGTCCAACCCAAAGGAATGCCACAGAAGTAAACTAATCGGACAGGAATTGCTCAAAAAAGATATTTCGTTAAAACATATTATCTCTGAGAGATACTTCAAATCTCAGGAAACAGTTATGGAAGAACTAACCAAAGGACACGGTGTAATTGACCTTTTTGGTAATGGACCAGACTTTACTTCAAGGAAATCATATATGTAATGGAATTTTTCACCATTGGAGTATATAACTCCACCGAGGAGGAATATTTTAAGAAGCTAATCGAAAACAATATTGATACCTTTTGCGATATTCGACAAAGAAGAGGCGTGAGAGGGGCGAAATATGCTTTTGTTAATAGCAATCGTCTTCAGTCCAAGCTGAAAGACCTGGCTATAGAATATAAATATTTTCAATCCCTGGCTCCCACTTCTGAAATAAGGGAGTTTCAGAAGAAAGCTGATAAAGAAGATGGGGCGCAAAAAAGGACCAGGAACAAATTGAGCCAAATATTTACGGTCGCCTATAAAGATCGCATTTTAAGTAAATTTGATTTTGACTCATTCATTGACAAGTTAGAAGATGATGGAGCAAAGAAGGTTGTTTTGTTTTGTGTAGAGGAAAATCCAATGGCTTGTCATAGGTCAGTTGTAACAGACAAATTGGAGAAACTCGGATACAAAACAACTCATTTATGAAAGAAATTGTTCTTATTTTATCAAAAACCAGGATGAATCATCATCAAGTTTGTGTAGGCGGCTTAACAATGGAAGGACGCTATGTCAGACTACTTGATAAAAACGGCCATAACCAACCTGATGATATCGATTTCGAACCTCGCCAAGCATGGGAAATTGAATATTCTCCACGAGCACATAATACCCCACCTCATGTCGAGGATGTAATAGTACAAAATCGCATCAGCAAAGGAAGACTCAAAAGCAGCATAACCATAAAAGACTTTATAGAGAAAAGAAATATTCCTATTTGGAGAGGTCATCCTGATAATCTGTTCGACCAACACATTCGATGGACTCCCAATGGCAGTGGCTATATCGATAAAAAAGGAGGTATCCCAAATCACAGTGTTGGCTTCTGGATTAGTGATAAAGATTTACGGAGACACAGAGAATTTGACAGTATCAGGTATTTTTATCCTTCTTCAAATGGAAGAAGAAAAGTTAAATTTAAAGGATTTGAAGGGCCAGTAAAAACAATTCCGGCAGGTACATTATTGAGGGTTTCGCTGGCACGGTGGGTTTCATTTGGAGCAGGTGATAGCCTCAAATGTTGGTTACAACTTTCTGGTTGGTATGATCTAGGTGTACATTCTGACGAAGAAGATGATTTACCTTTTTGAAGTTTACGCCGCGTTACCCTCAAAGTGAGGAAATCACTTTATGCTGATGTACTTTTCATTTAACTGCAAATTTTCATCATGTCCACATTAGCTTTTGGGGGAAATTTAATTCTTCTGGTTCGTTTCATGCTTATGATTTTTGAAAAGGCAAGCATGAAATGAAGAATATAGGGAATAGGATATGGAAGGTTCGTGTATGATTTTCGGTTGTGGTATTGAGTTTTATTGATTTAAGTAAATTTCCGAATAAAAAAATCTGGCGCAATTATTTATAAACACTGTTAGGTGCTTGCCAATTCATGATTCAGTACTTTCATTCAGGATTTCTCTCATTTCGTTAATTGGTAAGAGGACATTGGTGTACAGAATGATTTCTCCTTTTGAGTTTTTCTTAATATCGCGAGCTAAAAAAACCATTCCTTTTTCACTACTTTTATCTTCTATCATACCCAAAACTTCTTTCAAGGGTAATGAAAAGCTTTTCCTAATGTCTTGTTCTACGACTTTCGCAACTTGTAAAATGGAATCAGTCACTTGTTCTATAATTGGCATTAAGGGAAATGTTCTTTTTTCTTTGAGTAAATCATCCTTAACAACGCCCCAATCTGAATATTTTGTTAATAACTCGTCTCTATCGAAATATGGTGTAAGAGTTCTTCTTATTTCTTGACTATTCAAAACTCTTTGAGTTTCATACCCAACCTTTGAAATTGGAAGCTCAATATGTTGGGCGTAATTCCGTAGTTTATAAACAAACCTATAAGCAAATTTATTATCATAAAGCTTATTTGTAATTTTTTTAAAATTGTCAAATTCTGAAGAAGACTTACCATATCTTTTTTTCAACTTAGTTTCAGAATGATCTAGATATGTCCGAATGGATGAAAGATAATTCATAAGTAATCGATTCAATTCTATTTTTACAAACTCGACATCTGTACTTTTGATATAGTCTACCGAAAACTTAACCTCCGTTATTTTTTTAGGTGAATTATCCAGAAAAGCAGTTATTTCCTTAAAATTTAAGACAACAAATTCTCTTAATCTTTTATAATATCGAAATTCACCTACTAAATTTAATGACGTCTCTATTTTATAGTAATCTTCATCGGACAAAGGTCCGTAAAATTCTACTTGAGTTTTTTCCTCTGGTAGGTAATAATGCATCTTAGCAAGACAATTTAGCATAATTAGTTTTATTTCCAGCTTGCTCCTAGCGTAGTTGTAAATGCAGTGTGTTAATTTTTCTTATATCGTGGTGAGAAGGTATTCTTTCCACGGTCGTTAAGTTCAACTAAATTAACAAAATATTCCGTAGGATACCCTATGCAAACGGAGCCGCTTCATGCAGCTTTCTGTGGCGGAAAATTGTGTTTTTGTTCTTCATGGTTTGCGATA
>ENA-ORXD01000845-ORXD01000845.1-sediment-metagenome-genome-assembly--contig:-NODE-845-length-32057-cov-11.019575_pt1 | contig 32057 bp, 42 predicted proteins | sample MGYA00237862_ERZ511471 | MGnify/ENA metagenome assembly ERZ511471 | reverse complement strand
GGGAAGACCACCCTGACGGCCGCGATCACCAAGCATCTGGCCTCGAAGGGATACGCTGAATTCAGGCCGTTCGACTCCATCGACAACGCTCCGGAAGAGAAGGAGAGGGGCGTCACGATCAATATTTCGCACGTGGAGTATCAGACCGACAAGCGCCACTATGCCCACGTCGACTGCCCGGGCCACGCGGACTATATCAAGAACATGATCTCCGGCGCCGCCCACATGGACGGTACGATCCTCGTCGTAGCGGCCTCCGACGGTCCGATGCCCCAGACCCGCGAGCACATCCTGCTGGCCCGCCAGGTGCAGGTGCCTTACATCGTTGTCTATATGAACAAGTGCGATCTGGTCGACGACCCCGAGCTTCTTGACCTGGTCGAGTTGGAACTGCGCGAGCTGCTCTCTGCCTACGAGTTTCCTGGCGACGACATCCCCATTATCCGCGGTTCGGCGCTCAAGGCCCTCGAGGCGGACGACCCCAAGCATCCCGACGCCAAGTCCATCTGGGATCTGATGGACGCCGTCGATACCTACATCCCCGAGCCGATGCGTGATCTGGACAAGCCCTTCCTGATGCCGGTTGGCGACGTGTTCACGATTTCCGGGCGCGGAACGGTGGTTACCGGCCGTGTGGACCGCGGAATCGTCAAGACCGGCGAGGAGGTGGAGATCATCGGGATTCGGCCGACCTTCAAGACCGTCTGCACCGGTGTGGAGATGTTCCGCAAGGTCCTGGATCAAGGGCAGGCGGGGGACAACGTAGGGGTTCTGCTGAGGGGTACGAAGCGGGACGATGTACAACGGGGTCAGGTGGTAGCGCAGCCGGGTTCAATCACGCCCCATGTGAAGTTTAAGGCGGAGGCCTACATATTGACGAAGGAGGAAGGAGGCCGGCACACGCCGTTTTTTAACGGGTACCGGCCGCAGTTCTATTTTCGGACGACGGATGTAACGGGGGTGGTGACGCTGCCTGAAGGTGTGGAGATGGTTATGCCCGGTGACAATGTGGCGATGGAGGCCAGTTTGATTACGCCCATCGCCATGGAGAAGGAGTTGCGGTTTGCCATCCGGGAGGGTGGGCGCACGGTGGGTGCCGGAGTAATCAGCGAGATTATTGAATAGGCCAATAGAAGTGGATGGAGAGTCTTTATGAGAGACATTATTACTCTGGCTTGTGAACACTGCAAGAACAGGAACTATACGACGACCAAGAACAAGAAAAAAACCCCAGATAAACTGGGTTTTAAGAAATATTGTCCGTTTTGTAGAACCCATACACTCCATAAGGAAACAAAATAGATCCTACTTTAAAAATGCAGGCCAGTAGCTCTAACGGCTAGAGCACCGGACTCCAAATCCGGGTGTTGGGGGTTCGAATCCCTCCTGGCCTGCCATTATGTTCTTTCCGGGGGAGTATCAAATGGAAAAGATACGGTGGGCGATAAACGGAGTGAGACGCTTCCTCAGGGAGGCGAAGGCTGAACTGAAAAAGGTGACATGGCCGACCCCGAAGGAGGCACTTGCCTCGACGTCCGTTGTGATCGTCGTGGTTATTATCGTTTCAATATTTCTTGGTATCGTGGATCTCGGCCTTACCAGGATCATACGATTGGTGTTGAGTTAACGATATGGCTTTCAACTGGTACGTTGTTCACACATACTCGGGTTTTGAGAACAGGGTTAAGCGCTCTCTGGAAGAGAGAGTGGTGACCTTCGGGATGCAGGACTATTTCGAAGACATCCTGATACCGGAGGAGGACGTGGTCGAGCTCAAAAAGGGAGAGAAGAAGACCTCGAAGAGAAAGTTCTTCCCCGGGTACATACTGGTGAGGATGGAGCTCAACGACGAGACCTGGCATATGGTCAAGGAAACCCCCAAGGTTACCGGTTTTATCGGGACGAAGGACAGACCTTCACCGATATCCGATGAGTCCGTTCAGTCACTGAAGACCAAGATAGATGAGGGGACCTTGAAGCCCCAGCCGAAATTCAAGTTTGAACTGGGAGATCATGTGAGGATCGTGGATGGCCCCTTTACGAATTTTGACGGGGTTGTTGATGAGATCAAGCCGGAGAAGGGAAAGCTGCGGGTTATCGTGAGTATCTTCGGCAGATCAACACCGGTTGAGCTGGATTTTATTCAGGTGGTCCAGAACTAGAACAACAGCAAGGAAATTCTGAAACAAAAAGGAAACAGAGGGGAGTCTCATGGCTAAAAAGGTTATCGCGAGCATCAAGCTTCAGATCCAGGCCGGCAAAGCTACGCCTTCACCGCCTATCGGTCCCGCCCTGGGTCAGCACGGGGTTAACATAATGGAGTTCTGCAAGGCTTACAATGCCCTCACGCAGAATCAAGAGGGCACGATCATCCCGGTTGAGATAACCGTCTATGCCGATAAGTCGTTCACCTTTATCACCAAGACACCGCCGACCTCCGTTCTGTTGAAACAGGCGGCGAAGATTGCAAAAGGTTCGGGGGATCCCAAGCGGGAGAAGGTGGGAACGGTGACTCCAAAACAGCTGCGGGAAATCGCCGAGATAAAGTATGAGGACCTGAACGCCGTCGATATGGACGGTGCGATGGCTATCGTGGCGGGAACTGCCAGGTCCATGGGCATTGAGATTGGAAAATAAATTTACTTCGGGGTTCGAACACGATGTCTAAGAGAGGCAAGAGCTATTTAGAGGAGAGAAAGAAGGTGGAGCCCGGCAGGAAGTATTCGCTGGGAGAAGCCGTTGAACTCGCGGTATCGACCGCGAGGGCGAAGTTCGATGAGACGGCCGATGTCGCCATCAAGCTGGGAGTCAATCCCAAACATGCCGACCAGATGATACGTGGAAGCGTGGTGCTTCCCCACGGTCTTGGTAAGACGGTGAGAGTGGCGGTCTTCGCGAAGGGGGAGAAGGAACGGGAGGCCCTTGATGCGGGGGCTGATGTTGCCGGTGCGGATGATCTCGTCGAGAAGGTCAAAGGCGGGTGGATGGAATTCGACAAAGTTGTTGCAACCCCGGATATGATGGGCACCGTCGGAAAGCTGGGCAAAATATTGGGCCCGCGCGGCCTGATGCCCAACCCCAAGGTCGGTACGGTGACGTTTGACGTCAAGGCTGCGGTCCAGGAACTGAAGGCGGGGAAGGTTGAGTTCAGGGTCGAAAAGGCGGGGATTGTGCACAGCCCGGTAGGAAAGGTTTCGTTCGGAGCGGATAAGCTGAGGGAGAATGTCCTGGCGTTGCTCGAGTCCATCCTCAAACTGAAACCAGCTTCCAGCAAGGGAACCTACCTGAAGGCCATTTCTCTCTCCACCACCATGGGTCCGGGAGTCAGCATAGATCCTACGGATGTCAGGGACCTTTTGCGGGCTGTATAAAGAGGATACACAAAAAGTCAGAGACAGCAGGTACCGGGTGTTTAATCGAACAGGGAGTCGGCCTGCCGAGACTATGCGAGGAGCGAGAGTGATATCTTTTCCTGTATAGTGGTCTGACTTTCAGAGAATCTTGATCACCGCAGGGTGACGAGATGTCTTGAAACCACACAACGGAAGGAGGCCATGTATTGAAGAGGAGTGTGAAGGAACATATTGTTGCTGAGCTTCATGAAAAACTGAAGGACGTAAAACTGGCCGTTCTCACGGATTACAGCGGAATCAAGGTCAAGGATATTACCAACCTGAGGAATGATCTGCGCAAGGCGGAGAGCGAGTTTCGGGTGGTAAAAAACAACCTCCTCAGCATCGCCCTGAAAGACACGGAGTTTTTGCCCCTCGACGATCATCTCAAGGGACCCAGGGCTCTCATGATGAACTTTGGGGATGTGGTTGAGCCGACCAAGATACTGGTTGAGTTCGCCAAGAAAAACGTCAAACTTGAGATCGAGGCAGGGGTGCTGAACGGTAAACTGTTGACCAGAGAGCAGATCAGCGCCCTGGCTGAACTGCCGAGCAGGGAGGTCCTCCTGGGGAAACTCCTCTCTCTGTTGGTAGGGGTGCAGACCCAGTTGGTCACCGTCCTGAGCGCGGTTCCTCGGGGGTTCGTGCAGGTACTTGAGGCTCACAGGCAGAACAAAGAGAACAATTAGAGATACAGGAAAGGATAGAGCGAACAATGGCAACAGCAAAAAAGATCACGAAGGAAGAGGTTATCAGTTTTATCGAAAATATGACGGTTCTTGAACTGTCTGAGATGGTGAAGGAACTGGAAGAGAAGTTTGGTGTCTCCGCGGCGGCCCCGATGGCGGCGGTAGCGGCGGCCGGACCTGCAGCGGCGGCGGCCGGACCGGCGGAGGAAAAGACGGACTTCAGCGTTATTCTCACAGGGTTCGGTGACCAGAAGATCCAGGTGATCAAGGTCGCCCGGGCCGTGACGGGGCTGGGGTTGAAAGAGGCCAAGGACCTCGTTGAGGGTGTTCCCAAGCCCGTTAAAGAGGGTGTGTCGAAGGACGAGGCCGAGGAGATAAAGAAGAAACTGGAAGAAGTAGGCGCAACGGTAGAGATCAAGTAACAGCGTCCGTCGTTGCACGTTACAAGGAGATTCAATGGTGTGAGTGGAAGCCAGAGGTCGGAAAGGATCTTTCTATTCTGGCTTCTCTCTTTTCTGCAGGGTAGACCATTATAAGGATCACTATGGGTACGCATAGAAAAAGTTTTGGCCGCATCAAGAAGATAGTAGAGATACCCGATCTCATAGAAATTCAGCGAAAGTCCTATGAGAAATTCCTCCAGGCCGACGTGGAACCTGAAAAGAGGGGGAACTTCGGTCTTCAGGGGGCCTTTAAGAGTGTCTTCCCCATTGTCGATTTCAGCGGGAAATGTTCCCTGGAATTCGTCAGCTATAGGATAGGTAATGCCCGCTACGATGTCCGAGAATGTACGCAACGGGGAATGACCTATAACGCTCCCCTGCGGGTCGTGGTCCGGCTGGTTGTCTTTGACAATAACGGCCGCGGCAGCGAACAGAGGACGATACGCGATATCAAGGAGCAGGAGATATACTTCGGCGAGATTCCGCTCATGACCGAAAAGGGAACCTTCAACATCAACGGTACCGAACGGGTCATCGTCAGTCAGCTGCACCGTTCGCCGGGGATCTTCTTCGGCCACGACAAGGGGAAGACCCATGTCAGCGGGAAACTGATCTATTCGGCGAGAGTGATCCCCATACGGGGTTCGTGGCTTGATCTTGAATTCGATCCGAAGGACATTCTTTTCGCCAGGGTGGACAGGAGGAGGAAGATGCCGGTCACGGTCCTCCTCAAGGCTATGGGATATTCGGCGGAAGAACTGATGGCGTATTTTTACAATATTGAGAAGGTCGTCATCAGTAGCGACCGCGTTTTCCTGATCGTGGATGATAACCTGATCGGCGAGAGACTGCCCGAAGATATCAAGGATTCAAAGACCGGAGAGATACTCCTCAAGAAAGGAAGGAAGATTTCCAAGGCCTTCCTGAAGAAGGTTGAGGATATGGGAATGGACCGTCTGGATGTGGGCAGGGATTACCTTGTGGGCAGGGTTCTTGCTGCGGACGTGGCCGATGCCTCAACCGGTGAAGTCCTCCTGAAATGCAACGATGAACTGAACGAGGATGGCGTGAATCTCCTCTACGAAAGGGGAATCACGGAGGTCAAACTGATTCAGCTCGATGAGGAGGGAACGAATGCCTATATCCGCAACACCATGCTCATCGACAAGATCGAGTCCCAAGAGGACGCCGTTATTGACATATACCGGAGACTGAGACCCAGCAACCCCCCTTCGATTGAAACCGCCCATCGGTTTTTCAACAGTCTCTTCTTCAGTAACGACAGTTATGACCTCTCCGATGTCGGACGGGTGAAGATGAACTACAAGCTTCGCATGAATGTGCCGTCCGATATGACCGTCCTCCGTCGGGAGGATGCCATGGAGGCGGTGAGATACCTTATTAATCTGAAGAACGGTGTGCCCGAGTACAGCGTCGATGACATCGATCACCTGGGGAACCGGAGAATCAGATCCGTGGGAGAACTGATCGAAAACCAGTACCGGATCGGCCTGGTGAGGATGGAACGTGCCATCAAGGAGAAGATGAATCTCCTCGATATAGAAACGATGATGCCGCATGATCTCATCAATGCGAAACCGGTGACCGCAGTGGTCAACGAATTCTTCGGGAGCAGCCAGCTGTCCCAGTTTATGGATCAGACCAACCCCCTCTCCGAGATCACGCACAAGAGGAGACTGTCGGCCCTCGGTCCCGGGGGGCTTACCCGTGAGCGGGCGGGGTTCGAGGTGCGGGATGTCCACAATACCCATTACGGACGTGTGTGTCCTGTCGAGACGCCGGAAGGTCCCAACATCGGTCTGATCGTATCCCTCAGCGCATACGCCCGGGTCAACGCCTTCGGTTTTATAGAGACCCCGTACCGGGTGGTGAAGCACGGGAAGGTCCTTGATGAGATCCGGTATCTCACTGCGACGGAGGAAGAAGACTATATCATCGCGCAGGCGAACGTCCCCATTGACGCAAAGGGAAAATTCATCGGGGATCTCATCACGGCACGGAAGAGCGGGAATTACGTAACCGTCAGTCCCGGGGAGGTCGATCTGATGGACGTATCCCCCAGTCAGCTTGTCTCGGTTGCCGCCGGGTTGATCCCCTTCCTGGAACATGATGACGCTAACCGGGCCCTGATGGGATCAAATATGCAGCGTCAGGCCGTTCCGCTGCTCAAGCCGGAGGCCCCCCTCGTGGGGACCGGTATGGGGTCGGTTGTCGCCCGGGATTCAGGGGCCGTCATCGTGGCAAAGGAATCCGGGATTGTGGAGGATGTTGATGCGTCGAGGGTTGTGATCAGGCGTGATGTCAGAGATCTGGCTGCGTCCGATATCGGTGTCGATATCTACAACCTGACCAAGTATCAGCGCTCAAACCAGAATACCTGTTTCAATCACAAACCCGTCGTGGAAAAGGGGAACAGGGTCAAGAAAGGAGACATCATCGCGGACGGCCCGGCTACCGATAACGGAGAACTGGCGCTGGGAAGGAATGTGATGGTCGCCTTCATGCCGTGGGGTGGATACAACTATGAAGATTCCATCCTGATCAGCGAGAGAATCGCGAAGGATGATATCTATACCTCCGTCCACATAGAAGAGTTCGAAACAGTGGCGAGAGACACCAAACTGGGCAAGGAAGAGGTCACGCGGGACATCCCCAACGTGGGAGAGGATGCCCTGAGGAATCTTGATGAGAGCGGTATCGTCAGGATGGGTGCGTCGGTCAAGGCGGGGGATATCCTTGTCGGAAAGGTCACACCGAAGGGTGAAACCCAGTTGTCACCGGAGGAAAAGCTGCTGAGGGCCATATTCGGAGAAAAGGCCGGTGATGTCAGGGATACCTCTCTCCGGGTTCCACCCGGTGTCGACGGCGTGGTGATCGATGCCAAGATCTTTACCCGTAAGGGAGCCGATAAGGACAGCAGATCCAAAGAGATAGAAGATGAGGAAATCGAAGCCCTCCTGAAGGACCGGGATGATGAGATCAGGATCATCACCGAAAATGTGGAGAAAAAGATCTCAGAACTGCTGGCAGGGAAGACCTCCGCCTCAAAACTGGCCGATCCGAACGGCAGGAAGGTCCTTCTGAAGAAGGGAGAAGCCATTACACGGGAGGCCCTTGCGAATATCCCCTTCAGGTTCTGGAGGGATATCACCCTTGACGATTACGAGACGGAAGAGAAGGTGCGGGCCCTGCTTGCGGGTCTCGCCGAGCGCATCGAGAGCGTCGAGACCTTCTTTGCGGAGAAGGTGGAAAAACTGAAGACGGGGGACGAACTGCCGCCCGGCGTGATCAAGCTGGTCAAGGTATATGTCGCCATCAAGCGGAAGCTCTCCGTCGGCGACAAGATGGCGGGAAGACACGGTAACAAGGGGGTGCTCTCGAGGATACTCCCGGAGGAGGACATGCCCTTCTTCGAGGACGGAACCCCGGTCGATATCGTCCTGAATCCCCTCGGCGTGCCGTCACGTATGAATGTCGGTCAGATCCTCGAAACCCATCTTGGGTGGGCGGCCAAGGGATTGGGTGAAAAGATTCAGGATATCCTGAACGGATCCGGCATGGACGTGGTGAGAAAAGAGCTGAAGAGCATGTACGACTCCCCGGAGTTTAACACCTTCGTTGACGGGGCGACCGACGACGAGATCAGGAGATTCGCCCGCAGACTGGAAAAGGGGGTCCCCGTGGCGACGCCGGTCTTTGATGGAGCCCATGAGGAGGAGATCAAGGGCATGCTCAAATCGGCCGGTCTGCCGGAGACTGGTCAGACGAGACTCTACGACGGCCGGACAGGAGAGCCCTTCGATCAGTCGGTAACTGTAGGGATGATCTACATGATGAAGCTCCACCACCTTGTCGACGACAAGATACATGCTCGGTCCATCGGTCCTTACTCCCTGGTTACCCAGCAACCGCTGGGAGGAAAGGCGCAGTTCGGTGGTCAGAGACTGGGTGAGATGGAGGTCTGGGCCATTGAGGCCTACGGTGCCGCCTACGCACTGCAGGAATTTCTCACCGTCAAGGCGGATGACGTGGCGGGGAGGACGAGAATGTACGAGGCGATCGTCAAGGGGGAACATACCCTGGAGCCCGGACTGCCCGAATCCTTCAACGTGCTGGTCAAGGAACTGCAGGGCCTGGCCATTAATGTTGAATTGATAGAGGATGTGTAAGAGATCCTCGGAACCTATTAGAAAAAAGGGAGTGATATCGAGTGGAAGATATCTATGGTTTTTTTGAGAAACCCAAGGATCCTGTGAGGTTCAATGCCATCAAGGTGTCATTGACGTCACCGGAGACGATAATCTCGTGGTCTTGCGGTGAGGTCAAGAAGTCTGAGACGATCAACTACCGGACTTTCAAGCCCGAGAGAGACGGTCTGTTCTGCGCGAAGATCTTCGGGCCTGTCAAGGACTACGAATGTCTCTGCGGCCGCTATAAGCGGATGAAACACCGGGGTATGGTCTGCGAGAAATGCGGCGTTGAGGTTATCCAGTCGAAGGTACGCCGGGAGCGGATGGGGCACATCACCCTCGCATCGCCGGTGGCGCATATCTGGTTTCTCAAGAGTCTGCCCAGCAGGATCGGGAATGTCTTGGATCTCACCCTGAAGGAACTGGAACGGGTACTGTACTTTGAGTCGTGGATCGTCATCGATCCGAAAAATACCCCTCTGCAGAAAAAGGAACTCCTCTCGGAAGACCGGTATCTGGAACTGGTGGACGAATATGGGGAGGATGCCTTTCAGGCGGGGATCGGCGCGGAGGCTATCAGGAAGCTTCTGGAAGAGATCAATCTGGAAGAGCTGGATAATGAACTCCGGATAGAGTTGCGAGAGGCGACCTCGGCCACGAAAAAGACAAAGGTCGCGAAACGATTGAAGGTCGTTGAGACGCTCAGAAAGTCAGGGAACAGACCGGAGTGGATGATCCTGACGGTGCTTCCGGTCATCCCCCCCGATCTGAGGCCACTGGTTCCTCTGGACGGCGGGCGTTTCGCTACATCTGACCTCAACGATCTCTACCGAAGGGTCATAAACCGGAACAATCGTCTGAAACGGCTCCTGGAGCTCAATGCCCCGGAGATCATCATACGGAATGAGAAGAGGATGCTCCAGGAGGCGGTGGACTGCCTGTTCGACAACGGGAGGCGCGGCCGTGCGGTCACGGGTTCCAACAAGCGGCCGCTCAAGTCCCTGTCAGATATGCTCAAGGGGAAGCAGGGACGATTCAGGCAGAATCTCCTCGGCAAGCGGGTCGATTACTCGGGGCGGTCCGTCATCACTGTGGGACCGGATCTTCGGCTGCACCAGTGCGGGCTTCCCAAGAAGATGGCGCTGGAATTGTTCAAGCCCTTTATCTACAACCGACTGGAAGAGAAGGGGTATGTGACGACCGTCAAGAGCGCAAAGAAGATGGTCGAGAAGGAGGGCCCGGAGGTATGGGATGCCCTGGATGAGGTCGTTCGGGAGTACCCGGTGCTGCTGAACAGGGCGCCGACCCTCCACAGGCTGGGGATCCAGGCCTTTGAGCCGATCCTGATCGAGGGAAAAGCACTGCAGCTCCACCCCCTGGTGTGCGCAGCGTTCAACGCGGACTTCGATGGCGATCAGATGGCGGTGCATGTGCCCCTGTCGGTGGAAGCCCAGGTAGAGGCACGGTGTCTCATGATGTCCACCAACAACATCCTCTCCCCCGCCAACGGGAAACCGATCATTGTTCCCAGCCAGGATATGGTGCTCGGGATATACTACATGACGAGATCGCGCGAGTATGTCAAAGGGGAAGGTATGGTCTTCTCCGGGCCCGACGAGGTGAGGAGCGCGTACGATACGGAGACGGTTGATCTCCACGCCCGGATCAAGGTCAGAATGGAAGGGCAGCTGGTCGACACGACCGTCGGCAGGGTCCTGCTGTACGAGATCATCCCCGAGGGCATTCCCTTCACCTTTATCAACAAGGTGATCAATAAGAAGGAGATAGCGAACCTGATCGATTACTGTTACCGGTACGCCGGGGCAAAGACGACGGTGATCCTCGCGGACCGGCTCAAGGATCTCGGCTACAAGTATGCCACGCTCTCCGGCCTGTCGATCGCCATAGGCGATCTTGCCATCCCCGAGAGCAAGAATGACATCGTCGACAAGGCCCAGAGGGATGTCTTCGAGATCCAGAAACAATACATGGATGGTCTGATCACCGATGGCGAACGGTATAATAAGGTCATCGATATCTGGGCTCATGCCACGGAGAAGGTTGCCAACGACATGCTGCGGAATATCGGGACCGAAGAGATCGAGGGACCTGGCGGCGAAAAGGCCAAGGTGGAGAGCTTCAACTCGATCTATATGATGGCCGATTCCGGTGCCCGGGGCAGCGCCGCACAGACGCGGCAGCTTGCCGGAATGAGGGGACTCATGGCAAAGCCGTCCGGAGAGATTATCGAGACGCCCATCACTGCCAATTTCAGGGAAGGGCTGACGGTTCTGGAGTACTTTATCTCTACGCACGGTGCCAGAAAGGGGCTCGCCGACACCGCTCTGAAGACGGCGAATTCCGGGTATCTGACGAGGAGGCTTGTCGATGTGGCGCAGGACAGCGTCATCTCCGAAACGGATTGCGGAACGCTTGATGGAATCTACGTCTCAGCCTTGGTTGAAGGCGGAGAGATCATAGAGACGGCGGGTGAGCGTGTCCTGGGGAGAGTGGCCCTGGAGGATATAGAGGACCCCTTTACCGGAGAGGTCTTGGTGAAGGCAAATCAAGAGATCGACGAGGCACTCGCGGAAAAGATCGATAAGGCGGGGCTGGGGAGGGTCCTGATACGATCAGCCCTCACCTGCAAATCGAAGCATGGTGTCTGCGCACGGTGCTATGGGAGAGATCTGGCGCACGGGCATCTGGTCAATATCGGCGAGGCGGTCGGTATTATCGCGGCACAGTCGATTGGCGAACCGGGGACCCAGCTGACCATGAGGACCTTCCATATCGGGGGTACTGCAAAATTTGAGGAACACTCCACCCTGGAGGCGAGACATGACGGGATACTGAAATTTGTCGATCTCAACACTGCTGCGGGTAAGGACGGCGGAGCCGTCGTCATGAGCAGGAAAGGAGAGGTCCACGTCCTGGACCAGGAGGGGAGGAACCGTGGGAAATATTCCGTTCCCTACGGGGCGAACCTGAGGGTTGCCGAAGGGCAGGAGGTTACGGCGGGCACCCTGATCGCTCAGTGGGACCCCTATTCGATCCCGATCCTCTCCGAGGTCGACGGGTCGATCAAGTTTGGAGATATCATCGAAGGGAAGACCATGCAGGAGCAGGTTGACGAGGTCACCGGTCTTTCGAGGAAGGTCATCGTCGAATACCGGGCCGCTGATCTGCGCCCCCGGGTTTCGATCAAGGACAAGGACGGGAAAACGGCCAGGGTCCCGGGAACCAACACAATCGCACGGCACCTGTTGCCGGTCGGAGCGAACATCGGTGTCTCGGAAGGTGACACCGTCAAGGCGGGTGATATTATCGCGAAGATCCCCCGTGAGACTACCAAAACGAAGGATATCACCGGGGGGCTGCCCCGTGTCGCCGAACTTTTTGAAGCGCGAAAGCCGAAGGAGTACGCCGTTATAGCCGAGATAGACGGGGAGGTTTCATACGGCGAAGATACCAAGGGGAAAAGAAAGATCGTCGTGACCCCCGACGTGGGGGAAGCGAGAGAGTATCTGATCACCCGGGGACGGTATATCAGCGTTCAGGAGGGCGACCGGGTCGTGGCAGGTCAGGCACTGATGGACGGGTCGAGTAATCCTCATGATATCCTGACGATCAAGGGTGAAAAGGAGCTGGCCAGTTACCTGGTCGACGAGGTGCAGGAGGTATACCGCCTGCAGGGTGTCAAGATCAATGACAAGCATATAGAGATTATCGTGCGGCAGATGCTCCGAAAGGTGCGGGTAACGGATTCCGGCGACACCGCCTTCCTCGTGGATGAACAGGTGGATAGGAACACCTTCGAGGAAGAGAACGAAGAGGCGATTGAGCGGGGAGGAAAGCCGGCCACCGCCGTCCCCGTGCTCCTGGGGATCACCAAGGCGTCACTCCACACCGACAGCTTTATCTCCGCGGCATCTTTCCAGGAAACCACACGGGTGCTTACGGAGGCCGCTCTCTCCGGGAAGGTGGATTATCTCCGGGGGCTCAAGGAAAATGTGATCATGGGGCGTTTGATTCCTGCAGGTACGGGATTGCCCATATATAAGAAGCTGGGGATAGTTGTTGAGGACGAAAATCTGATTCCTGAAAATCAGCAAATAAATGAGGAAGACATAGAGAAAAGCCTTGACAGTCAGGTCGTGAATTGATACAAACCGCTACTTTGCTACCGCAGGAATAGTGCGGTTTTTAGGGGATTGAGCGGGAAGGATTTCGGGAGGAGTAATGCCTACGATAAACCAGTTGATACGGAAGGGCAGATCAAAGGTAAAGAAGAAGACGTCGGCCCCTGCCCTTGTCAGTTGCCCCCAGAGGAGAGGCGTATGTGTAAGGGTATATACGACGACGCCGAAAAAGCCGAATTCCGCCCTGAGAAAGGTGGCAAGGGTCCGTCTTACCAGCGGGTATGAGGTCACGTCGTATATCCCGGGGATAGGGCACAATCTTCAGGAACACTCGGTCGTTCTCGTCAGGGGTGGCAGGGTCAAGGATCTTCCCGGCGTCAGGTATCACATCGTACGGGGTTCGCTCGATGCGGTCGGAGTGCAGGACAGGAAGCAGGGCAGGTCGAAGTACGGCTCCAAGAGACCAAAGTAGACAGGGATAGGGATAACGATATGCCGCGCAGAAGAGAAGTGACAAAGAGAAAAATACTGCCAGATCCCAAGTACAGCAGTGTCTTGGTGGCGCAGTTTATCAATAATCTTTTGAAGAGGGGGAAAAAGAGCGTCGCCGAGTCGATACTCTACGGTGCCTTTGATATCATGGAGGACAAGACGAAGGAGGCGCCTCTCGAGGTCTTTGAAAAGGCGATGGATAATGTCAAACCCGTCCTGGAGGTGAAATCGAGACGGATAGGCGGCGCCACCTATCAGGTTCCCACGGAGGTCGCACCGGCGAGGAGAATGGCCCTGGCGATCAGGTGGCTGATAGGGAATGCCCAGTCCCGGGTCGGCAAGAGCATGCAGGAGAAGCTGGCGGCTGAGTTTATGGATGCTGCTTCGGGGCGGGGGGCATCGGTGAAGAAGAGGGAAGACACCCACAAGATGGCCGAGGCAAACAAGGCCTTCGCCCATTACCGATTTTAAAAGAGACAGCGGCCTTCGGCCGGGGTTCGACATATTGTGGGGAATATGGATAACTGAAACGGGACATCTTGCGGGCGTGGATAAAGAAACAGATTGAAGGGGAATCAGGTGACCATTTTTAAATAAGGGAGGTAATGGTTATGGCAAAGAAGAAATTTGAAAGGACTAAGCCGCATTTAAATATCGGAACGATCGGGCATGTGGATCACGGGAAGACCACATTGACTGCAGCTATAACGAAGCATCTGGCCTCCAAGGGTCTGGCCGAATTCATGCCCTTTGATTCGATTGATAACGCCCCCGAGGAAAAGGAACGAGGGGTTACCATCAACATCGCGCACGTCGAATACCAGACCGACAAGAGGCACTATGCCCATGTCGACTGCCCCGGCCACGCCGACTACATCAAGAACATGATATCGGGCGCCGCTCATATGGATGGGACCATCCTCGTGGTGGCTGCCTCGGACGGCCCCATGCCGCAGACGAGAGAGCACATACTCCTCGCCCGCCAGGTGCAGGTGCCGTATATTGTTGTCTTCATGAACAAGGTTGATCTCGTCGATGATCCCGAACTCCTTGATCTCGTCGAACTGGAGCTCAGGGAACTGCTGACGGCTTACGAATTCCCCGGCGACGATCTTCCCATTATCAGGGGTTCGGCTCTGAAGGCCCTGGAGAGCGACGATTCGAATTCCGAAGATGTGAAATGCATCTGGGAGCTCATGGACGCCGTCGATGCGTATATCCCGGAGCCCGTTCGAGATCTCGAGAAGCCCTTCCTCATGCCCGTTGGCGATGTCTTTACCATCTCCGGACGCGGGACGGTGGTGACCGGTCGTGTCGACAGAGGGATTGTCAAGACGGGCGACGAGGTGGAGATCGTGGGGATCAGGCCGACCTTCAAGACGGTATGCACCGGCGTTGAGATGTTCCGGAAGACCCTCGACGAGGGAAGGGCCGGTGACGATATTGGTGTCCTCCTGAGGGGAACCAAGAGGGAAGACGTCGAACGGGGGCAGGTTGTCGCGAAACCCGGTTCCATTACCCCTCACACGAAATTCAAAGCGCAGGTGTACGTCCTTACCAAGGAAGAGGGCGGAAGACATACCCCCTTCTTCAACGGATATCGCCCGCAGTTTTATTTCAGGACAACAGACGTGACAGGGGTCGCCACCCTTCCCGAAGGGATCGAGATGGTGATGCCCGGAGATAATGTGGAGATGGTGGCCGAACTGATTACCCCTATCGCCATGGAGGAGAAGCTCAGATTCGCTATCCGCGAAGGCGGGAGGACTGTCGGGGCTGGTGTCGTCAGCGAAATCATAGAATAGAACGCCGGTCTGGTAAAGGTTTCAATGGAAAATCAAAAGATAAGAATTCGTCTCAAGGCTTACGATTATAAGCTCCTTGACAGGTCGGCACAGGATATCGTGGAGGCTGCGAAGAGGACTGGTGCGCGCGTTGCGGGACCGATTCCCCTTCCGACGGTCATCAATAAGTACTGCGTGAACAGATCCCCCAATGTTGATAAGAAATCCAGAGAGCAGTTTGAGATAAGGACACACAAAAGACTTATCGATATCGTTGAGCCGACGCAGTCTACTGTCGATACATTGATGAAACTGGATCTCTCCGCCGGTGTTGATGTAGAGATAAAGTTATAGCCTTGACGGGGAGTGAGGAGATGATCGTGTGGGTTTCATCTCCTCGTTTTTTGTCAAAAAGATGCTTGGAAAGTCGTAGATGTCATGAAAAAAGGACTGATAGGCAAGAAATTGGGTATGACCCAGATATTCTGGGATGACGGTTCCGTGATCCCCGTTACCGCCATCGAGGCGGGGCCCTGCGTGGTCATACAAAAAAAGACCGGAGATACCGATGGGTATGATGCCGTACAGCTCGGATTTGATCGGGTAAAGGAAAAGGCCGTCACGAAGCCCCTCAAGGGACACTTTAAAAAGGCCGATAAGGGCTGCTTCAGGACCCTGAGGGAATTCAAGCTGGAATCTACGGATGAGTACGAGGTGGGATCGGAGCTCAAGGCCGACATCTTTCAGGTAGGTGACTATGTCGATGTCGTAGGAACGACCAAAGGCCGGGGGTTTGCGGGTGTGGTCAAAAGGCATGGATTCCGTGGGGGCCGCGCGACGCACGGCTCCATGTTTCACCGGGCACCCGGTTCTATCGGCTCCAGTGCGTGGCCTTCCAGGGTTTTCAAGGGAAAGAGACTCCCGGGACATATGGGTAATCGCAGACAGACCGTTCAAAACCTGATGGTGGTGGGTGTGCGGCCGGAACAGAACCTTATTCTGGTAAAGGGTGCGGTCCCCAGCAGCACAAACGGTATCGTCTTGATCAAGGATTCTATTAAATAAGGTAGATGGTAACAATGCCGGTTCTGGATGTATACGATATAGAAAAAACCAAGATAGGGCAGGTGGAGCTGAGCGATCTCGTCTTCGGCGCCGAGGTGAATGAACATATCCTGCATGAAGTGGTGAAGATGCAACTTGCCTGCAGACGGCAGGGGACCGCTTCCACCAAAACCAGGAGCGATGTCAGCGGCGGAGGAAGAAAGCCATGGCGCCAGAAGGGAACCGGAAGGGCGAGGGCCGGTACGTCGCGGTCCCCCCTCTGGAAGGGCGGCGGAACCGTCTTCGGTCCCCACCCCCGGGGCTATTCCTACAAGGTGCCCAGGAAGGTGAAGAGGGCGGCATTGAAGTCCGCCCTGAGCATGAAGGTGAAGGAGGACAAGGTGATTGTCCTCAGGGACTTTCCCATGGATGAGATCAAGACGAAGCGATTTCAGGAGGTCCTGGATCGGTTTGAACTCGGCACGGTCCTCTTTGTGCTGGATGAGAAGAACACCGTATTGGAAAAATCCTCTCGGAATATCAAGGCGGTAAAGATGATGCGACCGGAGGGCATCAACGTGTACGATCTCTTAAAGTACGATAGTCTGGTTCTTCTGGAGCCCTCTGTGAAAAAGATAGAAGGGGCGTTGTTGTCATAATGAATATATATTCCGTTATAAAGAAACCGGTCGTGACCGAAAAGAGCACGATCGCCAGAGAGGAAGAGAACAAATATTTCTTCGAGGTGGATCGAGGGGCCACGAAGATAGATATCCGTAACGCCGTGGAGAAGATCTTCAAGGTCAGCGTGGTGGATGTCCATACCATCAACGTATCTGGAAAAAAGAAGAGAGTGGGTAGAATTATCGGCAAGAGACGGAACTGGAAGAAGGCTGTGATTACCCTCGCTCCCGGCAATTCTATCGAAGTTCACGAGGGAGTCTAGGGAAAGAGGTTGTAGAAAAAGATGGCACTCAAGACATACAAGCCGACATCTCCGGGGAGAAGGGCCCAGACGGTGTCCACCTTTGAGGAAATAACGAAGGCGAAACCTGAAAAGGCCCTGGTAAAATCGCTGAAGAGGACCGGCGGGAGAAATAACCGGGGGCGGATGACGAGCAGGCATATCGGCGGGGGGCATAAGCGAAAGTTTCGGGTTATCGATTTCAGACGCGATAAGGTGGATATCCCTGCCAGGGTGGCGGCCATCGAGTATGATCCGAATCGCTCGTCGCGCATAGCCCTGCTCCATTACGCAGACGGAGAGAAGAGATACATCCTCGCCCCTCTGGGTCTCGAGGTGGACGATACGATAATCAGCGGGGAGCGGGCCGATATCAAGACGGGGAACGCGATCCCGCTGAAAAATATCCCCCTGGGTTCTCTCATCCATAACCTTGAACTCAAGATGGGCAAGGGTGGACAGATGATCAGGAGTGCGGGGTCCTACGGCCAGCTGATGGCAAAGGAGGGGGCGTATGCCCAGATCCGCCTGCCTTCGGGAGAGGTCCGGAAGGTCCTCATGGAGTGCAGGGCGACGATCGGGCAACTCGGCAACATCGATCACGAGAATATCAGCATCGGAAAGGCGGGCCGATCGCGGTGGATGGGGAAGAGGCCCAAGGTGCGGGGGGTGGTTATGAACCCCGTCGACCATCCGATGGGTGGCGGAGAAGGCAAGTCGTCCGGCGGGAGACATCCCTGCACGCCGTGGGGGATTCCCACCAAGGGATATAAGACGAGAAAGAACAAGAATTCCGATAAGTACATTGTAAAGAAAAGAGGGTAGAGAGTGGCGCGTTCAATAAAAAAAGGCCCTTACATCAATGAGAAACTTCTGAAAAAAGTCCGGGCGGCGGAGGCTGCGGGGGGCAGGGCGGTGATCAAGACATGGTCCCGCCGTTCCATGGTTGTTCCCGAGCTCGTAGGCTGTACGTTCGCGGTACATAACGGGAAGAAGTTTATCCCTGTGTATGTGACCGAAGATATGGTCGGGCACAAGCTGGGTGAATTTGCGCCGACGAGGACCTTTTACAGTCATGCGGGCGACCGAAAGACAAAGCTGAAAAAGAGATAGCCGCGGGGTTGTGTGAGAGATGGAAGCAAAGGCAGTTGCAAAATATGTTCGGATATCACCACAGAAGGCACGGCTGGTGGTCGACTTGATCCGAGGGAAAAAGGTCGGGGAGGCGGACACGAAGCTCAGCTTTACCGACAAGAAGGCCGCACGTATCGTCCGTAAGGTGCTCCGATCGGCCATGGCGAATGCGGCCCAGAATCCCAATATAGATGAGAACATCCTTTACGTACGGGAGATCTTTGTGGACCAGGGACCGGCCCTGAAGAGATGGAGGGCGCGCGCCCAAGGGAGAGCGGCATCCATACGCAAGAGAACAAGCCATATAACAGTTATACTTGATGAAGGGTAATCTGCGGAGGTGAGAGTTTGGGACAAAAGGTAAATCCCATCGGGTTCAGACTGGGCATTAATAAGACCTGGAGTTCGCTGTGGTTCGCTGAACGGAACTACAGCCAGCTGCTCCATGAAGATATACGGGTCAGGAAACAGATAAAGGACAAGTTTTTCCATGCCGGCATATCCAAGATAGAGATCGAGCGGGCCTCCGATAAGGCGAAGGTCAACATATATACGGCGCGGCCGGGGATCATCATCGGGAGAAAGGGAACCGAGATAGAGAAGATAAAAAAGGATCTCGAAAAGGTCATGACCGGCGAGGTCATCATTAACATACTGGAAGTGCGCAAACCCGAGACGGACGCTCAGCTCGTGGCCGAGAATATCGCCCTGCAGCTGGTCCGCAGGGTCAGCTTCAGGCGGGCGATGAAGAGAGGCGTGACGACTGCCCTCAAATTCGGTGTCCAGGGCATCAGGGTGGCATGCGCGGGAAGGTTGGGCGGAGCGGAGATGGCCAGGAGGGAGTGGTACCGCGAGGGCAGAGTGCCCCTCCACACGCTGCGCGCGGATATCGATTACGGGTTTGCAGAGGCCCGGACGACTTACGGAATCATAGGTGTCAAGGTCTTGATATTTAATGGCGAGGTACTGCCGGACAGGAAAGATACCCGGGACTCGCAGGGATAGGTTTATTATGTTAGCACCGAAGAGGGTAAAATACAGGAAGATCCAGAAGGGTCGCATCAAGGGTGCGGCCCATAAGGGGCTTACGGTGGATTTCGGTGAATACGGGCTCCAGGCGACGGAGAACGGCCGGATCACGGCACGGCAGATCGAATCGGCCCGTATCGCGATCACCCGTCATGTAAAACGCGGCGGCAAGATATGGATACGCATCTTTCCCCATAAATCGATCACCAAGAAACCCGCGGAGACCCGCATGGGAAAGGGAAAAGGTTCGCCCGAAGAGTGGGTTGCCGTCGTCAAGAAGGGCACGATTCTCTATGAGATGGAGGGCGTTCCGGAGCAGGTTGCCCGTGAGGCACTGAGGCTGGCATCGCACAAACTTCCGTTGGCGACGAAGGTTCTGTCCAGGGAGGTATTTGATGAAGATTAAGGAGATCAGAGACCTGAGCGTGGATGAACTGAGGGAGAAGGAGAAAGGCCTCGTCGAGGAACTCTTCAGGCTTCGTATCAGGTTTGCGACCGGGCAGCTGGAGTCTTCATCTGTGATACCGAATGTGAAAAGGGACGTGGCCCGCGTAAAGACCGTTCTCAGAGAAAGAGGAGAGCCGAAGTAATATGGATACCAGGGGTAAGAAGAGAACGATACAGGGAATGGTTGTGAGCAACAAGATGGACAAGACAGTGGTCGTCCTGACGGAGAGGCTGGTCAAGCATCCCAAGTTTCACAAATATATAAAGAGGCATGTCAAATACAAGGCCCATGATGCGGACAACCGGTGCGGTCTGGGAGATACGGTGATGATTGTCGAATCGCGCCCCTTCAGCAGGGAAAAACGATGGAGGGTGTGCGAGATATTGGAGAAGGCGAAATAACGGGGTTTTGTCATGATACAGATGCAAACCTTCTTAAAGGTAGCTGATAATTCCGGGGCCAAAAAGGTCTGCTGTATAAAAGTCCTCGGTGGTTCGCGCAGGAGATACGCCCGTGTGGGGGATGTGATCATCGTGTCCGTCAAGGAGGCGATCCCCAATTCGAAGGTCAAGAAGGGGGATGTCCTGAAGGCGGTCGTCGTGAGAACACGGAGAGAGATCGGCCGGAGCGACGGTTCGTACCTCAAGTTTGACGAGAATTCCGCCGTTCTGATCAATGATCAGCTCGAACCGCTCGGCACGCGCATATTCGGGCCTGTCGCCCGGGAGTTGCGGGCGAAACAGTTTATGAAGATCGTATCGCTTGCCCCGGAGGTTATATAGGGGAGAATTTTTCGCGGTAGTGGAGATCCATCGAATGCATATAAAGAAAAATGATACGGTGCGGGTAATCGCCGGCAAAGAGAAGGGGAAGACCGGGAAGGTGATCGGTGTCACCAAGGAGAAAAACCGCGTTCTGATCGAGAAGATCAATCTGATAAAGAAGCATCAGAGACCCGATGCAAAAGGGAAAGGCGGCATCTTAGAGAAGGAAGCCCCCCTGCATGTATCCAATGTCATGCTCGTGTGCAGCAAGTGCAATACCGGGGTACGGGTGGGGTACAAGACATTGGAGGACGGCAAGAAGGTGCGCATCTGCAAGAAATGCCAAGAGCTGCTGGATGAATAGGAAGAGGGATGGCCAGATTAAAGGAATATTATAAGACGGAAGTGACCCCGATCTTGATAAAGGAGCGGGGGTATAAAAACTCCATGGAGGTGCCCCGCCTTGAGAAGATCGTGGTGAATATGGGGTTGGGCGAGGCGATACAGAACAGCAAGATACTCGACAGCGCCGTCTCGGAGCTTGCCATGATTGTCGGCCAGAGGCCCGTCATTACCAAGGCCCGTAAATCGATTGCCACCTTTAAACTGCGCAAGGGGATGTCGATAGGGTGTATGGTGACCTTGCGGCGGGAGAAGATGTACGAGTTTCTCGACAGGCTTGTCAATGTCGCCATCCCGAGGATCAGGGACTTCAGGGGGATTTCACCCAGATCGTTCGACGGCAGAGGAAATTTCTCCATGGGGATCAACGAGCACTATATCTTCCCCGAGATCGATTACGACAAGATCGATAAGGTGAAGGGATTGAATATAACGATTGTCACAACAGCGAGGACGGACGACGAAGCACGGGACCTTTTGAGATTGATGGGTGTGCCGTTTCGCAATTAGGAGGAATGGGTGTGGCGAAGAAATCCTTGATAGCAAAAGCCAAGGCAAAGCAGAAATTCTCCGTTCGGGAATACAACCGCTGTCCTCTGTGCGGGCGGCCTCGCGCTTATTACAGGAAATTTGATATGTGCAGGATATGCCTGAGGAAGCGTTCCCTCGGCGGGGAGATCCCGGGCGTTATAAAATCAAGCTGGTAAAGGAGAACCACAATGGGGATGACCGATCCCGTTGCCGATATGCTGACAAGGATCAGAAATGCGAGCCGTATGAAGTTTAAGAACGCGGACGTATCTCTGTCGAAGATGAATCTGAGCCTCGCGAAGGTGCTGAAAGACGCGGGGTACATAAACGGATTTGATGTCAGAAAAGGAGATCAGAATCCGCACGGCATGTTACGGATACACCTGAGATATTCAGATGTGAAGGGGAGTGCGATCACGGACATACAGCGAGTGAGCAAACCGAGCAGGAGGGTGTACGCCGGCAGCACGGATGTCCCGAAGGTCCTCAACGGATATGGGATAGCAATCCTTTCAACCTCCAAGGGGATCATGACCGATAAACAGGCTCAGGCGTTGAACGTGGGCGGTGAGATTCTCTGTAATGTGTGGTGAAAACAGGTTGAGATGAAGCGGGAGATGTGTTCATGTCAAGAATTGGTAAGATACCGATAGCTATTCCTGACGGTGTAAAGATCACGCAGGACGGTTCTTTAATGACGGTGCAGGGTCCCAAGGGAACCCTTTCCATGGAAATCCCGGCAGGCGTTGAGGTCGCGTTGGATGGAGGCGTCGCCCTTGTCAAGATTCTGTCCGATGATCGTAGGGGGAGATCCCTGTACGGTCTTGTCAGAACCCTGGTGGCCAATATGATAACGGGTGTGAGCACGGGATTTGAAAAGGCCCTGGAGATCGTGGGTGTCGGGTACCGCGGGGAGGTGCAGGGGAACGTGCTCAAACTCCTGATCGGTTATTCCGAGCCCGTGGAATACGCGATACCGGAAGGGATAGCGGTCAAGGTCGACAAGCAGGTCAACGTGGTGGTTTCGGGGATCGATAAGGAACTGGTCGGCAGGGTCGCGGCCCAGATACGGGATTTAAAGATTCCCGAACCGTATAAGGGGAAGGGAGTGCGGTACGCAGGCGAATATGTAAGGAAAAAGGTAGGAAAGTCTGCGGGTACGTAAAACTATCATATAGAGGGATGTGCAGTGGCATCGACAAAAAGATTGAAAAAGATACGAGTAAGGCGCGAAAAAAGGGTGCGAAACAAGATCTTCGGCACCGAGGCGCGGCCGCGTCTTTCGGTCTTTCGTAGTTCCAGATGTATATATGTCCAGGCTATTGCCGACGATGTGGGGAAGACCCTCGCACAGGCATCGACATTGGACAAGGAGTTCAGGGAAAGTTCAAAGGGGCTCAAGAAGGTCGAGGCAGCCAGAGAGGTCGGGAAACTGTTGGCGAAGAACCTCCTTGCAAAGGATATCAAAGAGGCCGTCTTTGACAGGGGCCGCTTTCTCTATCATGGACGGGTGAAATGTCTTGCGGAAGGCGTGCGGGAGATGGGGATAAAATTATAAGTTTTTGAATCCGGATAAGGAAGATATGGAAGACAACGAACTTCTTGACAAGGTAATAAAGATCAAAAGGACTGCCAAGGTGGTAAAAGGCGGCAGGAGATTCCGGTTCAGTGCCGTAGTGGCGGTTGGTGACGGTAACGGCTCTGTCGGTGTCGGATTGGGGAAGGCACAGGAGGTTCCCGAAGCCATCAGGAAGGGCATGGAGATGGCCAAGAGGAACATTGTGAAGGTGTCCATCGCTGACGGGACCATCCCTCACGAGGTGATAGGACACTACGGGGCCGGGAAGGTCCTTTTGAAACCAGCTTCCAAAGGGACGGGTCTTATTGCGGGTGGAGCGGTCAGGGCCATTCTCGAAGTGGCGGGGGTCCAGAATATACTGACCAAATGTCTCGGCTCGCATAACCCCCATAATCTCGTCAAGGCCACGATGGCTGGGTTGAGAAGCCTGAGGAATCCTGAACAGATAGCCTCCCTGCGGGGAAAGGATGTTGCTGAAATCTAGCAATGGTATAGGGAGCGTAGATTGTGAAACAGCTCAAAATCGAACTGACGAAAAGTTTCATCGGAAGGCCTGAGACGCAGAGAAAGGTGCTTCGGGGGATGGGGCTCGGAAAGGTGCATAAAACGGTATATCTGAAAGATACTCCTGAAATCAGGGGTATGATCAGAAAGGTCGCCCATCTGGTTTCCGTGGAAGAATGTGAGAAAGACGCATGAAGTTGAATGAATTGAGGCCCGCTGAAGGGGCAACCAGGAAGAGAAAACGGGTAGGGCGTGGCGATGGCTCGGGCCACGGCGGGACATCCTGCCGGGGTTCGAAGGGGCAGAATGCCCGTTCGGGCGGGGGTGTCAGACCCGGGTTCGAAGGGGGGCAGATGCCCCTTTCCAGGCGGTTGCCGAAGAGGGGCTTTTACAATAGATTCCGAAGAGACGTCGTTATCGTGAATGTCGGCCAGTTGGGTGTATTTCCCAAGGATGCGGTTGTCGACGCCGATGCCCTGGTGACAAGCGGTATCGTGAAGAAGACCGGGGATGCAATCAAGGTGCTCGGGAAGGGAACGATCGACCATCCGTTGACGGTGAAGGTCAATGGTGTAAGCCGTGGTGCCCGGGAGAAGATAGAGGCCTCGGGCGGCATGGTAGAGGTTGTTTGATGCTCGGTGGTTTTAAGAACATAACAAAAATTCCTGAGCTGCAGAGGAAAATCCTCTTCACCTTTTTCCTCCTTGCCGTGTACCGGATCGGTGTTCATGTTCCGACTCCCGGCATCGACACGCAGGCCCTTGCCGCGCTCTTCGAGCAGGCAAAAAACTCTCTGCTGGGGCTCTTTGACATGTTTGCGGGGGGGGCGCTGAGCACTCTCTCCGTCTTTGCCCTGGGCATTATGCCCTATATCAGCGCGTCCATCATCCTGCAGTTGCTGACGGTCGCCGTTCCTCATCTCGAGAGGTTATCGAAGGAGGGGGAGGCGGGGAGAAGAAAGATCACCCAGTATACGAGATACGGGACGGTTATCCTGAGTATCATTCAGGGGTTCGGTATAGCTGTTGGTCTCGAGAATATGGCGGGTCCGACGGGACTGTCCGTGGTCATCGCTCCCGGATGGGGATTCCGCCTGATGACCGTCATCACCCTGACGGCGGGCACGGCCTTTATCATGTGGCTGGGAGAGACGATTACGGAAAAGGGGATCGGAAACGGAATATCCCTGATCATCTTCGCGGGAATCGTCTGCAGGGGACCTGCCGCCGTGGTGAATACCTTCCGGCTCCTCTCCACGGGTGAGATGGGGATATTCTTCGTCGTGATTCTCTTTGTGCTCATGATCGGCGTTGTGGGGGTGATCGTCTTTGTGGAGAGCGCCCAGAGGAGGATCCCCGTACAGTACGCGAAGAGAGTCGTCGGGAGAAAGATGTACGGCGGCCAGACCACGCACCTGCCCCTGAAGATCAATACGGCGGGGGTTATCCCCCCGATCTTTGCCTCGTCGATCATCATGTTCCCGGCTACCATTGCGAACTTCGTTCCCCATCCGTGGATGAAGGCGATGTCGGAGTTTCTGATGCCGGGAAGGGTCGTGTATGAACTCCTCTATGTCGCACTGATTATCTTCTTCTGTTATTTCTATACGGCCGTCACCTTCAATCCGGTGAATGTGGCCGACAACATGAAGAAACACGGCGGCTACGTTCCGGGCATACGGCCGGGGAAAAAGACCGCCGAGTATATAGACGGTGTCTTGACGAAACTTACCTTCAGCGGTGCCATGTATGTATCCGCTGTGTGTGTCCTGCCGAGCATCCTTATCAGTCGGTTTAATGTCCCCTTTTATTTCGGAGGGACGGCGCTCCTCATCGTTGTCGGAGTCGCCCTCGACACTGCCGGCCAGATAGAAACTCATCTGCTTACCAGGCAGTACGAGGGATTTATGAAAAAAGGAAGAATAGGCAGAAGGCGTTGACGTGCAACACAGTGTGAGGCGATACGGCAGATGATCGTTCTAAAATCTCCCGAAGAACTGCAGAAGATGGGAGAGAGTAATGCTATCGTCGCGGAGGTGTTGGCGGGCTTAAGAGAAAAAGTAAAACCGGGGATCACGACTTCGGAGTTGAATGCATACGCCGAGACCGTGACGCGGGAGAGAGGGGCCAGGCCCGCTTTCAAGGGATACGGGGGATTCCCCTTTGCGCTCTGTGCCTCGGTCAATTCGGAGGTAGTGCACGGGTTTCCCTCGGATAGACCCCTGGCGGAGGGGGACATCATCAGTCTTGATTACGGGGTCTTTTATAATGGATATTATGGGGATTCAGCCATCACCGTCGCCGTGGGGAGGATTTCTGCTTCGGCCGCCCGGTTGATGCAGGTGACGGAAGAGGCCCTGTACAGGGGCATAGAAAAGGCGCGGGAGGGAAACAGATTAGGCGATATATCCTCTGCGGTGCAGAGCCATGCGGAGAAGGCAGGGTTTTCGGTGGTGCGGGATTATGTCGGCCACGGAATAGGAAAGGATCTTCACGAAGATCCGCCGGTCCCCAATTTTGGCATGAGCGGCCGAGGGGTCAAGCTGAAGGCCGGCATGGTGATCGCCATAGAACCCATGGTCAATGAGGGCTCTTACATGGTGAAGGTAAAGCCTGACGGATGGACTGTGGTAACCCAAGATGGCAGCCTGTCGGCCCACTTTGAGCATACGATAGCCGTCACCGAAGATGGGCCTGTGATATTAAGCAGCAGGACATGAAAAGGGTTTCCATACCGCCGGGATGCCCGGCAGAATGGTGATGATATGGCGAAAGAAGATGCTATCATTGTTGAAGGAACGGTGTTGGAGCCTTTGCCGAACGCGATGTTTCGTGTCGAGCTGGAGAATGGTCACCGTGTTCTGGCCCACATCTCGGGAAAGATGAGGATGCATTTCATCAAGATATTGCCCGGGGACAAGGTGACGGTGGAATTATCGCCCTATGACCTCACTCGGGGCAGGATTACGTATCGATCCAAGTAAGAAGGGAATGGAGTGAACGAACAGTGAAAGTAAGAGCGTCTGTTAAGAAGATGTGCGATAAGTGTAAGATCATCAAGAGACGTGGCGTTGTAAGGGTCATATGCGAGAATCCTAAACATAAACAGCGCCAGGGATAACCGGCGGGAGGTTGCACAGGTGGCACGAATAGCAGGAGTCGATTTACCCAAGAACAAGAGAATGGAGATAGCCCTGACGTATATATACGGGATAGGGAGGTCTAAATCGAGGCAGATCCTTGAAGAGGCCGGGATCGATTTCGATACCAAGACGGACAACCTCCTCGACGAGCAGGTAACCGCCATACGGGATATTATCGATAAGGACTGTAAGGTTGAAGGTGACCTCAGAAGAGAGGTCAGCATGTCTATAAAGCGCCTCATGGATATCGGGACCTACAGGGGGTTGCGGCACAGGAAAGGCCTTCCCGTGAGAGGGCAGAGGACCGGTACCAACGCGCGGACGAGAAAGGGCCCGAGGAAGGCCGTGGGAGGCAAGAGAAAGTAATACGAGAGGCGTCTGTTATGAGGCGGCTCTCTTCCTGGAGGAATGATGGCTCAACCAAAGAAGAGAAGCGTAAAGAAGAAGGAAAAAAAGAACATCTCCGATGGGATTGCTCATATTCAGTCGACGTTCAACAACACCATCGTCACGATTACGGATCTGAGCGGCAATGTTATTGCCTGGGCTTCCGGCGGAGGGCAGGGATTCAAGGGTTCGAGGAAGAGCACCCCCTTTGCCGCGCAAATGACCGCCACGGATGCCGTCAAGAAGGCGAGGGTGCACGGACTCAGGAATGTGCAGGTGTATATGAAAGGGCCCGGCTCCGGGAGGGAATCGGCTCTGAGGGCACTGCAGGCGGCTGGGCTGAACATCAGCCTTATCAAGGATGTGACACCAATTCCCCACAATGGCTGCCGTCCGCCCAAGAGGAGAAGGGTCTAAAAGACCGATCTGGTCCTGATGAGATTATAGGTGAGTGGAGGAGTATTTTGGCGAGATACAGAGAGTCTTTATGTAGATTGTGCCGGGCGGAGGGTGCGAAGCTGTTCCTGAAGGGTGACAGGTGTTACGGTGACAAATGTTCCTTCGAACGAAGGAGTTATGTGCCCGGGGAACATGGACAGGGCAAGTTCAGGCGCAAGCAGTCCGATTACGGCACTCAGTTGAGAGAAAAGCAGAAACTCAAGAGGACCTTCGGCCTTCTGGAGAAATCATTCAAGGGCTGTTTTGAAAAGGCCGAGAGGCAGAGGGGCGTAACAGGTACGAACCTGCTCCTCCTTCTGGAACGGAGGCTGGACAACATGGTCTACCGGCTGGGTTTTGCAAATTCCAGGGGTGAGGCGAGGCAGCTCGTACGGCACAACCATTTCCTGGTGAACGGCAGGAAGGTAAACATTCCTTCGTACCTGGTCAAGGTCGGAGACGCGATACAGGTCAAGGAAAAGAGCCGGAAGATCGCAACGATACTTGATGCCGTGGAAACCGTTGCCAGACGGGGCATCCCCCAGTGGCTGGAGCTGGACAAGGATTCTTTTACCGGTGTCGTAAAGGCCCTGCCCGCGCGGGAAGATTTAACCATGCCCATCCAGGAGCAGTTGGTGGTTGAGTTCTACTCTAAGTAAACGTTTTATATGAGGGACTGATAATATGGAGAGAAACTGGCGCAGCCTGATAAAACCGAAACGAATAGAGGTTGATGATAAAACCCATACATCGTTTTACGGTGAATTTACCTGCCAGCCTTTGGAAAAGGGATTTGCTCTCACGCTGGGAAATGCCCTGAGGAGGGTGCTCCTTTCTTCCATCTATGGTGCGGCCATTACTGCCGTGAGATTTGACGGGGTGCTGCATGAATTTTCCAGTATCTCCGGCGTTAAGGAAGATGTTTCCGATATCATATTGAATATGAAGGGGGTCAGGCTGAAGCTGTACGAAGATGGGCCCCGGATACTCCGTATCGATGCCTCCGGTGCGGGGACGGTTACGGCGGGAGACATTATAACCGATGAGACGGTTGAGATCCTCAACCCCGAGCACCACCTGGCGACCCTTTCGGGCAAGGCGGTATTCAAGGCCGAACTGGTGGCCGAGGTGGGAAGAGGGTATGTTCCCGCCAGCAGGGAAGTAAGTCCGGGACAGCCCGAGGGTACCATCAACATTGATGCCTTGTTTTCCCCTATCAAGAAGGTTTCCTACACGGTTTCCAACGCGCGTGTCGGTCAGATAACGGATTATGATAAGCTGGTTCTGGAAATCTGGACGGACGGGAGCATCCTTCCGGAAGAGGCCGTCGCCTACGCCGCGAAGATCTTGAAGGAGCAGGTCGGCGTGTTCATCAATTTCGATGAACCCGAGGAGATGGAGAAAACCGAGGAAGTGAAAGAAGAGGATCATATCAATGAGAACCTGCTCAAAGGGGTCGACGATCTGGAGCTTTCGGTACGGTCCGCCAACTGCCTTAAGAATGCCGGTATCCGGTATATAGGGGAGCTTATCCAGAAGACGGAGGCGGAGATGCTCAAGACGAAGAACTTCGGAAGGAAGTCCCTGAACGAGATCAAGGAAATGCTTGCCGAAATGGGACTGAGCCTTGGCAGCAAGGTGGATTTTCATCCTCCCAGCAGAGGTCGCGAAGATACGGAAGAATAACAGGCAAAGGGGTATTGCATAATGCGTCACAGAAGAGCGGGAAGGAGACTTGGCAGGACATCGAGCCACAGGAAGGCTATGATGAGGAACCTGGTAACGTCTCTTTTGGAGCATGAAAAGATCACCACGACGGATGCGAAGGCAAAGGAACTGAGGGGCGTGGCCGATAAGATGATAACCCTGGGAAAGAAGGGAACCCTCCATGCGAGGAGGCAGGCGCTCTCTTTCATACGGGACAGCCGGGTTACGAAGAAGGTGTTCGAAGAATTGTCCCCGCGGTACAGCGAACGGATGGGGGGGTATACCCGGGTAACCAAGGTGGGGACACGGGAAGGCGATAATGCCCTTCTCTCTGTGATAGAACTGATGCCGGCGGATGAAAAAAAGGGTGCAAAGAAGAAGAAAGCCGTCAAGGAGAAGTGATCGAGAGGGGTCTGAAGATCAAAGGGCAGGGAGCGTTCCTGCCCTTTTTTATTGCTTGATTTTTCAACGGGAGGGGTTATAATCATCTCAGTTGGTTCCAAAAGAAATATTTATATGGTTTCCGAGCGGTTACAGGGAGGATGCGTTATGGGAGAAGAAAAGATCGGAGAGGTGATGAAATTTTTCTCGAAACCCTGCGTTGCAGCCGTCAAGATCACGGCGGGGGAGGTATCAGTCGGGGATACGGTCAGATTTACCGGTCATACGACGGATTTTGAAGATACGATTGCCTCCATGGAGATCGACAATAAACAGATACAGAAGGCATCGGCGGGTGATTATATCGGCATCAAGGTTGCCGACCGCGTGCGCCCCGGGGATGAGATGCTCAAGGTTGTTCCGGAGTGATCTTTGCGGAGGTGCCTCTCGATCGGGCATGTAGTAAATCTTTTGTGGCTATCCGTTTGACGGAGTGGGCCTGAAGGTCAGGGATTGTACGGTACAGCCCCTGACCTTTTTGTTTGGAACACGGAGTGCGCGCTTGGACAATGCTCTCGAGTATCTGGAGGGTTTGAAGCAACGGGGAATCCAGTTGGGCATCGGTCCCGTTTCACGACTGCTCGACCGCCTCGGCAACCCTCAGTATGCATACAAGACAATCCTGATCGGGGGGACCAACGGGAAAGGATCGACGGCCGCGATCCTCTCTTCCATTTTGATCAGGGAGGGGATGCGGGTCGGACTCTACACCTCTCCGCACCTGTGTGATTTCAGGGAGCGGATACGGATCAATGGGAGCATGATCCAAGAGGACGTGCTGTGTGCCCTGATTGATGAGGTACGGGAGAACGTCGTCGAAGATGTCACCTATTTCGAATTTACCACCGCCCTGGCATTCCTGTATTTTGCGCGCCGCAAGGTGGACATCGCGATCCTTGAGGTCGGGATGGGGGGGAGACTGGACGCCACCAATCTCGCGTCTCCGGAAGTTTCCATCATCACCAATATCTCGCTGGAGCATCGGGAATACCTGGGAAACGACTTGAAATCGATAGCCCGTGAAAAGGGAGGCATTATCAAGAAGGGAGGCGTTTGTATAACGGCTGCCAGGGGGCGCGGTGTCATCGATGTGTTGCAGGAGATATCCCGCCGGAGAAAGGCGGTGCTCTACAGGATAGGGAGGGATATGCGGGTCAGAAGATCCGCGCAGGGGAGCTTTTTCTATTACGGTATTCATAAGTGCTACCGCGGGCTCACCCTCTCACTGATCGGCGGACACCAGATTGCAAACGCCGCTCTGGCCCTCGCAGCCGTCGATCTGCTGGCGGGGAAGGGGCTGACCGTGGGCGATGCGTCGGTTATCGAAGGTTTGAGGGACGCGCGGTGGGAGGGACGATTGGAGCTTATCGCCCAAACCCCCCGGGTCCTTATTGACGGCGCCCATAACCCCGCAGGGATTGCGACCCTGTGCAGGGCCCTGATATCTGAATTTTCTTACCGGAGATTGACAGTCGTCTTTGGGGTGCTTCGCGATAAGGACTATGCCGGGATGTTAAGGCGGCTGCTCCCACTGGCGGACAGGCTCATCCTGACCCGGCCGCAGGAGGAGAGAGCCGCACAGCCGCAGGATCTGCTCGCGGTTATCGGATCATGCCACAAGCATATCGAGGTGATAGGAGATTCGCGTGAGGCCCTTGACCGGGCACGGTCCCTGGCCGGGGATGATGACCTGATATGCGTGACCGGCTCGCTCTATCTCGTCGGAGAAATCAGGGGATCAACAAACCCGGGAGAAGGAGGGGGATGTCCTATCGGCCCCGGGCGAACAGGACCTCCTTGACGGTGAGAAACATGATCCACAGGTCCATAAGCCAGGTGGAATGCTTGACATAATACAGATCGTACTGGAGTTTCTCCTTGCTGGCGTCCATGCTGTCGCCGTAAGAGTAATTGACCTGAGCCCAGCCGGTCAGGCCGGGGTGTACGGAGTGACGAAGGTTGTAGTAAGGTATTGATTGTTCCATCTCCCTGACAAAGACGGGACGCTCCGGCCTGGGGCCGACCAGATCCATATCCCCTTTGAAGATGTTGATGAACTGCGGGACTTCGTCCAGCCTGAGTTTGCGAATCACCTTGCCGATCCGTGTGATGCGGGGGTCATCCTTTTGCGCGAATGTCGGGCCGCTCACCTTTTCGGCACCGGCGACCATGGACCGGAATTTGAGGAGGCGGAAGACCCTGCCGTTGAAGCCGACCCTCTCCTGCCGGTAAAAGACCGGACCGGGGGATTCCAGCTTGATCAGGAGAGCGATGAGCAGGAGGAGCGGCGAGAGGATGGTCAGGAGACAGAACGATACGATCATCCCTTGTGCGTGTTTGATCGTTCGATGTATGGGGGTCTGGCAGAAGCCTTCCTCAAAGAGGAACCA
>ENA-ORXD01000843-ORXD01000843.1-sediment-metagenome-genome-assembly--contig:-NODE-843-length-32101-cov-3.614945_pt1 | contig 32101 bp, 36 predicted proteins | sample MGYA00237862_ERZ511471 | MGnify/ENA metagenome assembly ERZ511471 | reverse complement strand
CATCGAAGAAATGCAGGAAAGGCACACGCGATTCCAGCGTGGCTGCCTGGGCAATGAGTGCCATGTCATGCGCTTCCTGCACAGAGCGGGAAGCCAGCAGGGCAAAACCGGTCGCGCGGGTGGCGGTGATGTCGGAGTGGTCGCCGAAGATCGAAAGAGCCTGGGCAGAGAGCGAGCGCGCGGACACATGGAAAACCGTAGGAGTCAACTCACCAGCAATCTTGTACATATTCGGGATCATCAACAGCAATCCCTTGGAAGCCGTGAAGGTAGTGGTAAGCGAGCCGGTGGTCAGTGCGCCATGCACGGCGCCGGCAGCGCCACCCTCAGACTGCATCTCCATGACCAGGGGAACAGTACCCCAGATATTGGCAATCCCCGCGGCTGACCAAGCATCCGCGTGCTCTCCCATGCCGGAAGAAGGGGTGATGGGATAGATTGCCACGACCTCATTGAGACGGTAGGCAGTGTAGGCAACAGCTTCATTGCCATCCATCATGACCGGTTGACGTTTCATCAAGAATCTCCTTAGAAAATGATATTAATAATTATGTTTCAACGCCTGGACAGGCGAAACGAAGCGGTTTGGGCAAAACCGCTATAATGATACCACTTTTTGAAAATAGGACAAAACAGGTAGGATTAGTGCAGTAAGTGCGGAATTTGGGCGGCAGCCAAGAACAAAGCTGCCAGGCTTTTGCTATCCTGCAGCTCGCCTTTTTGGACAAGGGCTGAGATTTGCCTGACAGGGATTTGGCGCACCTGCAAGAATTCATCATCGTCCATATCCAAGGGCGCGGGATAGAGTTGGCGAGCCAGGTAGATATGGTTGAGCTCACTGGAATAACCGGGCGCCAGGTAGACAGCACCGAGTAAATCCATCGAGCCGGCGGCCATGCCGATCTCTTCACGAATCTCGCGCCGGGCGCAATCGATGGGATGCTCATCAGTATGCATCACCCCGGCGGGCAGTTCCAAAAGCGGACGTTCGCTGCCCATGCGGAACTGGGTAACGAACCACAGGTTGTCATCCTGATCCAACGGCAAAATGGTGACTGAATCGTTGTGCCGCACCAGGTCATAATTGCGCTGGCGCTCATCCGGCAGGCGCACCAACAGGTTTTCAACCTGAAAGGCATGCCCCTTAAAAATAGTGGTTTTGGATAAAATGTGATGTGACATGATTCCCTGTGCGGGTTAGTGTAACACGAATTAAAAAAAATCCCCGCGCAACCGCGCGGGGATGGATTTGTATTCAGGGTTTATTCGTTCACAAAGAAATCTGTGCCGTAATACTGAGCGTTATTGGTCTGCAGCAGCACAACGAGTGTGCCAGTCCCGCGCAAGCTATCGGGAATGTTGAGGGTAACATCAAAACCAGCGCCAGCTCCTTCAGGATGGTACTTGGCAGTGCCAACCACGATATATTGACTGTAATCATAGACACCATCTGGCCCCATTTTAAATGTAACGTCCATATCGTCCAGCAGCCATGGATAAGTTGCTTGCACAACCACGTTCTTGTCTTTCGTGTAGCTCTGGATGCAGACATACACATTGGGTCCGCATTTCGTAGTATTGTAATTCAAGGTGACTACAGGCGGAGGGCCGGCGGTGGAGGTTGGCAGCGGGGCACTGGTGGCTTGAACCGTTGCCGCAGGAGTGGCATCGGTGCTGGTTTCGTCCTCAGCATCTGCTTCGGTTTCCGCATCTTCCCCTTCTTCCGCTTCGGCATCCAGGGGCTGCGCCATGGCAGTCTGCGTGCCGGCGATGATATCTTTCATTAACTGGGATTGGGTGGACACCGGATTGGGCAAGGCTTCTTCAGCGGCTTCAGCCGGGCTGCCTGAGGCGGAACGCGTGCAGGCAGCTGCCAATAAACCCAACAGCGCGAGGGCGACCAGAAAATATAAAACCTTTTTATTCATCGATTTTCTCCTCCAGAACAATCTTCACGCGAATTTTTATAATAAAAATAACACTTATTATCTTAGCACGGTGCTGTTTGCCAGTCAATAGAAAAAACCGATTCATTTAAAAAGGTCAAGCGCGAAATATGTGGTCTTCGCGCTTGACCGACCGGCAGCAGATCATCAAGGCTGGTTCTGCGGCAGCTGGAAGACGAAGGGCGATTCACTGGGCAGCAGCATGGTGTTGATGCTAGGCGCTAATTTGGTGATGTATTGATAGGTCAGCAATTCCGGGTTATCGGCAATGGCAGCCTGGATCAACTGCAAGGCTTGCGCTTCGGCTTCGGCTTCCACCAGGCGTGCTTGGGCGCGCCCTTCGGCAGCAATCACGGCCGACTCAGCCTGCCCCTTAGCGGTCTCGATAGCCTGCTGGGCTTCCTGCTTCTTCTGCTCGACGACAAAAACAGCCTGTTTGGCCAACTGTTCAGCGATCTGCTTCTGCTCCACTGAGGCGGCATATTCCGGAGAAAAGGTGATATTGCGCAGAACGAAATCCACCAGGGTAAGCCCGTTCTCTTCAAACTTGGTGGAGAGGTTCTGATTGATGAAATCCACCAATTCAAAGCGTTTGTCGGTGACGATCTCCTCCACGCCAAACTGGGAAACGCCATCACGGATGATGCCGCGCGCTTGGGCGCGTACCAGGTCGTTGGAGTAGCGATCCTGCCAGAGGATATGCACGTCGACCACTTTTTGCGGATTGATCTGGTAGATGACAGAGGCATCCACAAAGATCTCCTGCCCATCCGCGGTGCGGGCGGTGATGGAATCATCGCCCTGGATCTGACCTTCAAAGTCAGCGATGGACATGGTGTAGGTCTGGCGTGAGATGGGGTAGAAAACTACCCGTTCCACGAACGGGACGATCCAGCGCAGCCCGGGCTGCAGCGCCTGATCGCGGTAGCCCTTGGGAGACAAGGCGGAAATGACCACGCCGCGCTCCTGAGGTTCGATAAAGACCAGCCCGGCGCTGGCGGTGCTAAACAGGATAGCGGCGATAATGAACGCCATGATGATCCCTTTGGAGTTCTTAACCTTTTGCCCGCGCGCCGCCTGAACACTGCTGAGCACAACCGTGCTGATTGCTCCCAGCCATAAAACAATTGCCAATCCAGCGATCAAATCTGTTATTCTCATGCTTCCTCCAATTCCTTTTCATTATCGGTCAATTTTGCGAGAATTGTATTAAGGACGTATTAATGTTCCGTGTGAATATACGAAAATCCAAGCGGGAGAGTTCTTTTAAAGCTGTCAGGCTTCCAAGAGGATGGTGACCGGCCCGTCATTGTGGATCTCAACCAGCATATGGGCGGCAAACTCGCCGGACTGGGTGGGAACGCCGGCTGCCTGCAGGGCTGCAGCGAAATAGTCCACCAAGGGGCTGGCGATTTCAGGATGGGCAGCCTTGATAAATGAAGGGCGGTTACCCTTGCGCGTATCCGCCATCAAGGTGAATTGCGAAACCAGGATGGCGCTGCCATGAATATCCAGGAGGGAGAGGTTCATCTTGCCGGCATCATCGCTGAAAATGCGCAGGTTGGCGATCTTGCGTACAAGCTGATCGGCTTGTTCGCGCGCATCGCCGAGCTGGATGCCCAACAGAATCACCAATCCAGTTTCGATGCTGGCGATGGTTTTGCCAGCGATGGAGACCTGTGCCTGGCTGACCCGTTGGACAAGCGCGCGCATTTTCCGCCTCTCAGTGCAGCCCTAAGGCAGGCCGATGGCGGCGCGCACTTCGGCCATGGTTTTCTCGGCAATGGCGCCAGCCCTTTTAGCGCCATCCGACAGGATATCCCACACCTGATCGGGGCGCTGATTGATCTGGGCGCGTTTCTGACGGAAGGGTTCAAAATACTGGTTCATGTTTTTTGCCAGGAGCTTTTTGCAATCCACACAGCCGATGCCCGCCCGGCGGCATTCCACATTAACCATATCGATTTCTTCCTGACTGGAAAAGACCTTGTGCATGGTGAAGACGTTGCACACATCCGGATTGCCCGGATCGGTGCGCAATTTGCGGGCCGGATCGGTGACCATCATCATCACCCGCTGGCGCGTTTCTTCGGGCGTGGCGGCGATTTCAATGTGATTGTTGAGGCTCTTGCTCATCTTCTTCTCGCCGTCAATGCCCAAAACTTTGGGCACCTCGGTGACCTTCATCTCCGGTTCGACCAGCACATTGGTGTTGTAGCGGAAATTAAAGGAGCGCGCGATCTCGCGCGTGAATTCAAGGTGGGGCGCCTGGTCAACACCCACCGGCACTGCATTGGCTTTGTAGAGCAGAATATCGGCAGCCATCAACACCGGATATCCCAGCAGGCCATAATTGACATTATGGGGCTGCTCGCGCACTTTTTCCTTAAAGGTGGGCAGATCAGTCAATTTGCCCATGGGGGTTACCATGGAAAGGATGGTATGCAGATTGGCAAGTTCCGGCACATGCGACTGCACGAAGACGATGGTCTGCTGTGGATCAATGCCAGCTGCCAGCCAATCCAAAGCCATTTCCAGGGTGTTCTGCTTGAGATCCAGGGTAGTTTCCATGGTGGTCAGGGCGTGCAGGTCCACGATGCAATAGATGCAATCGTACTCAGACTGCAGGGCGACGTAATTCTTGATTGCGCCCAAATAATTGCCCAAGTGCTGGCGACCGGTCGGCCGGGCGCCGGAAAAAACGCGTCCTTTTATTGCCATCATCCTATTTCAATAACCTCGTCATTAAAATCCCTTCCACTTCCCCCGGGTGGGGCAAGCGGCCGGTGTTCTTTTTGGAATAAACCAAATCTTCATCCAGGTAAACTTCAAAAGCGCCGATCGAACGGGTAGGTTTCAGCTCCAGCGGTGCGATGCGGCTGCCGAACTGCAAGCGCAGTTCCACGGAGAGCAGCTGGGCGCTCTTTTCAAAACCGCACGGCTGACAATACTCAATCGTGATCTTGTTCTCCATAATAAAGTCCGGTTTGGTTCAGGTTTTTATTATAACGTACGCGCGGTTGGCGCCTGGATTGTTTTGGTACAATGCGTAGATATGGAAATTCCACAGCGGCGCGTGCCGGCCTGCAAACGGATTTTTGATGTATTTTTTTCCACAGCCGTATTGCTGCTGCTATCTCCTCTCATTCTGACGATCACGTTGATAATTCTATGCGTGGAAGGCTGGCCGGTGGTCTTCACGCAGGAAAGACCGGGCATAGGAGGGAAAAGCTTCCACATATACAAATTCCGCAGCATGCGGGAAAAACGGGATAAGCGTGGGAAGCTTCTGCCTGACGAGGAGAGGATGACGGGATTGGGGAAATTCATGCGGCGAACCAGCCTGGATGAGCTGCCGGAGTTTTTTAATGTGTTGAAAGGTGAGATGAGCGTGGTAGGCCCGCGGCCTTTGCTGACGCAGTATCTTGAGCGCTACACGCCTGAGCAAGCCCGCCGGCACAGCATGCTGCCGGGGGTGACAGGCTGGGCGCAGGTGAATGGACGCAACGCACTGACGTGGGAGGACAAGTTCCGCCTGGATGCGTGGTACGTGGATAACTGGTCTTTCGGGCTGGACCTGCACATCATCTTGATGACCATCTGCAAAGTGTTCCAGGGGGAAGGAATTTCACAAAGCGGGCATGCCAGCATGCCTGAATTCATGGGCAGCCAGGAAGAAAAACAGAAAAAGTAAATTACAGGGGCAGGGGATAGATCTGGTCTTCGCGCAGCAAACGGATGATCTTTTCCACCAAAACCTGCTTTCCCGGGCTCAGCCAAACCAAGCCGTCCTGCACATTGATGGGTTGAATATTTTCCAGCTTGATGCCGGCATTGATGATGCGTCCGCCGCTGCCAGACAAGAGATCGTTCCATATCTCACGGATGGGAGTGAGGTTATCCGCGCTGATGGTAGCTGCCCAGCGCGAAGAGCCTTCGGCTGGCGGCGATTGCATAGCGACCAGAGCGATATCCTGAGCGGAAAGATAGCTGAGCAGTTGAGGGGAGGCTGCTTCCGGCGCCAGGAAGAGCACATTAATTTTGCTCAGATTGAGTTCACTGAAGGCTGCCTGCCAGGTTTCAACGGGACTGGCGGCTGACTGCACAGAAACCAGCGGATAAGCGTTGAGGGGCATGAGGGCGGACGCGCACAACCCGCAATAGTAAAAGACGCCATTCTGGAAAGCCTGGCCAACCTGCGGCTGCTCAGCGCTGAGCAGCGCGCCCACGCGAAAATTGGGTGCCAGCAACGCGGCGACATAACCGCTTAAAAAAGCGGCGTCATACTCACGGGTGCGAATGATGGTGGCATTGGCAGGCGGGTTCCAATCCTGGCTGCTGAGCGCAACGAATTGGGTGCCGGGCGCAGCGGCTGCCAGACTGCCGAGATTCTCGGGGTGATACAGGAACACGAGCACCTTGATATCCGGGCTGAGCGTTTCGTGGCTGATCTCCTGACGGACCTCAAACTCCAGGGCGGAAGCGGCGCTCAATTCAGACAGCATGGCCTGCGCTTCATTCAGGACATCGGGGTCGGTATCCGCCGCTGGCACCAAGACAACCCGGTCAGGCGGCAAAGGAGTGGGTGTAGAAAATTCCATGGCGGGCTGCGGGCTGGATTGATCAACAGAGGGATTTGAACGTGAACCGCAGGCGGGCAGGGTGCAAAGAATGACCAGCAACATCAGGATGATGACAGCAAGCCGCCGGCAGAGAGCTTTGATTGGCATGCATGTTATTTTACACTATGCTGAACGATGGGTTATAATTGCGCTCATGTTTTCGCTCGCATGGAGAGCAATTCCGTAATGAGAGAATTCTGGAACCCGAAGGTATTTCCTTAGGGTTTTATTTTGTTCAATTTTCTGTTCTAAAGGAGAACAATATGCCCATTCATTTTGGCACCGACGGCTGGCGAGCAGTCATTTCCGATACATTCACTTTTCACAATCTGCGCATGGTCACTCAGGCGATCGCGGACGCGGTCAATTCAGAAGGCTGGCTGAATGGACTGAAAATCGACCCCGCACCAGACCACTCGAAGATGGTGGTAGGTTTTGACACACGCTTCCTTTCCGACCGTTACGCGCGCGAAGCAGCACGCGTGCTGGCTGCCAATGGATTCAAGGTCTTCTTATGCCAGGCGGACGCACCCACACCAGTTATTTCCTATGCGGTCAAGAATTTGCGGGCGATTGGCGGAATCATGATCACGGCTTCGCATAACGCCCCACGATATAACGGGGTGAAGCTCAAAGCCGCCTACGGCGGCTCGGCACTGCCTGAGCTGTGCCGCAAGGTGGAAGTGTATCTGAATGACAACGAATCGCAAGGCCGAGGACCCAACCTGATTGATTATGATATTGCACGTGAAAAAGGGTTGATCACACGCTTCAACCCTATCCCAGATTACCATGCGCACGTACGCAAGTTGATCAATTTTGACGTGATTGCAGAAAACCCGCAATACATCGTGGTGGATTCCATGTATGGCGCCGGGCGCGGGGTGATCCGCGGACTGCTGGAAGGAACCGGCTGCGAGATCCATGAGATCCGCAATGAAATGAACCCAGGCTTTGGCGGGGTGCATCCCGAACCGATCGGGCAGTACCTCAACGCTTTGTCGGGAGCAATTTGCATGGGCAAGGGAAGCTTGGGGCTGGCCACAGACGGCGATGCCGACCGCATCGGAGCCATGGATGAACGCGGCGTATTCGTTGACCCGCATAAAATCATCGCGCTTTCCCTGCAATACCTGGCTCAAAAACGCGAGTTGAAAGGTTCTGTGGTGCGCACAGTCTCCACAACGCGCATGATCGATCTGCTGGCGGAACGTTTCGGATTGATTCTGCATGAAACACCAGTGGGATTCAACCATATCGCAGAATATATGTTGAACGAAGAGGTGCTGATCGGCGGGGAAGAATCCGGCGGCATTTCATTCCTGGGGCATATCCCTGAAGGGGACGGCATCCTGATGGGTTTGCTGATGACAGAAATTGTTGCAGAGGCGGGAGTTACCCTATCGGAACTGGTGGCGAATCTGCTGCAGGATGTCGGCCCGGCGGTGTATGCGCGGCACGACCAACGCCTCAAACGACCGGTGGCTAAAGAGAAAATGGTGGATATTCTGATCAACAATGCACCCAAACAGATCGGAGGTCAGCCCGTCGCACAGGTTTCCACGAGAGACGGGGTGAAATATATTCTGGAAGACAACTCCTGGCTGCTGATCCGCCCATCTGGCACAGAACCAGTTTTAAGAGTTTACGCAGAAGGGCGCACGGACGAGATGCTGCAGGCGCTGCTGGGTTATGGCGAAAAAATCGCCCAGGACGTAACCTAGTTCAAGCTGTGCTTGTTTTGCCAGAGGTTTGATCTTCCAAAACCTGATAGAACTCATCAATGATGATGAGAAATTCCGGCGGCAGGCGGAGGCGGGTTTCATGTATTATGTTTGCAGGGGGAAGACCATAGAAGGCTTCTGCCAGCGAACCGCTGATGCATGCCAGCGTATCCGCATCACCACCCAAAGAAACGGCATTTCTGACCGCGCTTTCGAAATCTTCGGACTCAAAGAAGGCGATAAATGCAGGCGGTACAGTGCCCTGGCAGCTCTCATCGAAATGGTAACTTGGCCGAATTTCATCCAGGCTGCGCGATAACGGGTAGCGGAACCATTTGATAATTTCCGCTCTGATTTCTTCTTTGGTATGCCCGTGCCTGGCAAGAAAAATGCCGTAGCAGACAGCCTGAGCCCCTTTGATGCCTTCGGGATGGTTGTGGGTTACCTTGGCGCACAAGCGGGCGGTTTGCAGCAGGGAGGCGATGTCCGGACAGAGAAAGCCGATCGGGCTGGTGCGCATGGCTGAACCGTTTCCCCAAGAGTTATAGGGTTCGTAGGCTTCAGAGAAAATCCAGCGCTGAAAAGACCCCCCATAGCTGGCATGCGGAAAGCGGCGACCATACTCCTTGAGCGTGGCGGCGAAATCCAGATTATGCAAAAGCGCATCAGCAACCGCCACGGTCAAAATCGTGTCGTCTGTAAAAGTTGATTGATCTGAAAAGAGGGGAAAATCTTTTCGCTTAAAACCTAAAAACTCATAAGGTGCCCCTATCATATCCCCTGCGATTGCCCCAATCATAGTAACCCCTCTAATAAGGACCCTTTAAGGTGCGACTGTCTCCTGAAAATCGGCCACGCTGGTCAACTGGGCAGCAATGGTAGCTGTACGCGCCAGGTCGGCATCCAGCGTAGCGGTGGAGGGTGCGCTTGTTTCGGTTGGCACAGGCGCAACAGTCTTCTCTGCAGACGGCTGCGTGATTTCCGACTGGGACTGCTCCGTCACATTGGTTTCAATACCAGGCATGGCGCTGGCGGTAACGATAGCCCGCACGCGGGCTTCAGCTTCCAAATCGGTCAGAAACTGCACAACGTATATCAGCCCATAAAAGAAAACAAATAAGAGGGTCAGAAGGAGAAGAAAGCGCACAAAACAGCCTTTTTTTCTTTTGTTCTTTCTGCGAACGACTGCGCTATCCTCTTCCAAAATTTCTTTCAGGGTATCATCGGTATGGTTATTCTCCATCTTTCCCTCGTTTCATGTGGGCATCTGAATAGCAATTCAGATGGCTTTTTGGTTCAAATTTATTAAAACCTTCCGGCAAATCCTCAACCTGATTTTCTTTTTCCTGACCTACCGGTTGGGAATTATCCAGTGCTTCTGTCTGAGGTGGATCAGATATCTCCACTTTCAAGGCAGGCTGGGTTTTTACCTGCTCGTCTTTAACCGGTTTGGTGCGCTGCCTTGCAGCGTGTCTATCCGGCTTTGCCCGGCTGGGAGGGGCAGGCTTGGATTTGTCTTTCAGAGACTGCTTGAATAAATCCTGCTGCTGCCATTTGTTCTTTTCTTCCTCTATCACCTGGTCCTGCTGTTTCAATTCTCGAATGCGTTGCAGCCAATCCGGCAAATCCTCAGCAGCGGGTTCAATCCGTTTCCCGCTTTTTGTGAAATCCTTTTGCTCATCAATTTCTGGAACGCCGTGCGTGGATGGCGTACTCTCTGAGGGAGCGACGGATTGCCCAGCGGCTAGTGCGGTTAATTCCGATTGACAATACCAGCATTTCACCGCATCGCGCAGATTAGGGCGCCCACAATTGGAACAGGTGATTTCATCCGAGGGGTCAGATTGATTGTTCATCAGTCCGCATTTTTTCACAGTATAGCATAATTCCGCAGATTGACATTCTGACGTTCTCTAGGGGTGGGAGAGAAGCGATTCCATAAAGCGCAGCCGCTGTTCTTCTTTAGCGAGAAAATCAATTCTTGAATGAACCATCTCGCGCGGAATGCGTCTGCCGCGAACCGCAAAGACAAAATCATGGATCTGCTGGCCGTAATCAGCGATGTTATTCTGGTCATTAGGAATAGACAGGATCAGGGGACTATCCAGGTCATGCAGGTCAGTATCCTGATAAGGCAGGATGCAGGGGATGCCGCGCGCAATGCAATCCCTGACCTTAAAAGGGGAGGCTTCGTTAATACCAGCTTTATGCAAAGAGAGCGTACCTATGGCTGCATCTGCACTGGACAAAACCCGATCGCAGGCAGCGCCGGTGAGATAACCATGCAGCTTGAGGTTGGCAGGGATTTCCGCTACCCCTTGGATGTGTTCGTAGCCGATCACATCAACCACCACATCCGGGAAGGATTGGGCGAAACCAACCAGTTTTTCAACACCATGCCAAGCGTAACCCGGTGTGCCCATAAATGCCAGATGGGGGGTGTTGTTGCGCGGGGCGGGCAACTCAGGGAGGGAGCCAAGGTCAATGCTATTGCTGATGACCAGGCTGGGTTTATTGAAGCGTTTAAAAGCAGGCAAATGCTCCAATTCATACGCAGGAAAGATGATCCCGGAGCAGGCGCGGATCGTCAGAGAACGCGTCAGCAGGTTGTAGGTGCTTTTTAACGCGCCCAATAATCTATGTTCCTGGATATCGTTGGTGTTGACTTCCAATGTAATGCGGGCGATCCGAGAAATCCGATGCAGGGGATAGACATACATCGCCCAGCGCAGATAGATCACATCGGGCTGGTATTCCTGCACGGCAGAGAGCAATTCGGTCAATGCCCCGCTGCGTGAAAATTCGGTAGCAATGCTGCCGACAAACCCTGTAGTAACTTCGTAGGGAAAGCGATCACCAGACAATAGGTCGCTAACGGATGCGGGCTGATGCAAGTGCGAGAAAAAACGGGTGGTGTGACCGAAAGACTGCCAGGCAGAAAGCTGCCTTTCGATCTTCTGGCCGACGCTACTGCTGACGCTGCGCGGCCAATGCAGAGATACATAGGCAATGCGCATGATCTATTTCCCCTTGATCACCTGAGCGATCGTTGCTTCATAGGAATCAATGGCGGAGCGCAGATCAAAATTGCGGGCATGGCGCCGGCTGGCTGAACGGGCAGAAGCCAATAGAGGCTTATTCATGATGAGTTTGCGCAGCGCTGCGGTAAAGCCGTCCAAATCATCGGGTGAGACAAGAAAACCATTTCCTTCAGAGGTGATAAAATCCGCACAGCTGCCGATATCACTTACCACCAACGCCAGCCCCATTGCCAGCCCGTGCAGACCGGTTACGGGCATTGAATCCAGCAGGGAAGGCATCAATAGAATGTCACTGTTTTGCATGCACTGCTGCACTTCTGCCGGCGTTACCCACCCTTTTAAATGAAACCTTTCTTCCATTTCGAAATCGGCTATGGCGCGCTTCACCTCTTCCATTTGAAGGCCGTCACCCAGCATGACACATTCCCAATTGAGATCATTTAATTTCGCGAGGATATGCGGGACAGCAATGGCATTCTTTTCGGGTGAAAACCGCCCGACAAACAGGATGCGAGCGGGTTTCTCAGGTTGAAAACGGCCGGGCTGAAAAGTTTGCAGGTCAATACCATTGGGAATGACCTTGATATCGACCGGGTAGTGTTTTTGAGCAAAGCGGCGCGTCTGCTGGCTGACAGACATAACGGCGCTGGCATTACGCCAGACCGTTTTGGTGAAGGGCAGCACAAAGCGAAACCAGCGATCCGTTTTTTGGGGGGCGCCGCCAGGCACATCCCCGCCGTGAGCGGTGATGATGTAAGGGCGATGGGTCAAGCGCGAAAGGCAAAGAGCGGCAAAACCAGCCGGCACGGCGAAATGGGCATGAATCAGTTCGGGTTGAAATAGGCGAATTGCACGTAATCCATGCCGGATACTCTGCAGGATAAAACAAGCCATGGTTGTGAAGCCGGCCCGAAAAGATTGGGTGCGGAAGGATGGAATGCGCTCGATGACCAAATTGCCTTGTTTCTCAAATTCCGGCAGATCGCCAAAATGGGCAGTGATGACATGGAGCGAATGTCCGCGCAATGCCAACTGCCTGCTCACATCGGCTACAACCTGTCCGCCTCCGCCGCCGACGGGAGGGTATTCATGCGACAAGACCAATATGTTCATTTTTTCGTGCCGGGATCAGCCATCTTTTTGCGGTTTGACTGCGCACGGATCACTTCGCGGATGATATATACCGGTTTGTTCTGGGATTCATGGTAGGTTCTGGCCAAGAGTTCAGCGATCAACCCCATTAAAAGGGATTGAAAACCCATGGTAGCCAGCATGGTGGCAATGATGAAGAAAGGAGAAGTAAACGGAGAGGGTTTATTGGCTTCAAAAAGGCGGCGGACAGCTAAAAAGGAAAAAGAAACCACACTGATAAAGATCAGACCAGCCCCCATGCCGCCGAACACATAAATCGGTTTGCTGGCGTAACTGGTTAGGAATTTAACGGTCAATAAATCCAAGATCACTTTCAGAGACCGTTCAAGACCATACTTGGCTTTGCCATAGCGGCGGGCGTGATGCTGGACTTTGATTTCTGTGATACGAGCGCCGACAGAATTGGCATACACAGGAATAAAACGGTGCATTTCCCCATATAAACGAAAACCCGTGATCACTTCACGGCGATAGGCTTTTAAGGTGCAGCCATAATCATGCAGATGCACGCGCGTCACCTTCGAAATGATCCAGTTGGCAATGTGGGAAGGGAAGGTACGGGTCAGGAATTTATCTTGGCGGTCGTAGCGCCAACCACTCACCACATCAAAACCCTCATTAATCTTGGCGACCATTCTTGGAATATCTGCCGGATCGTTCTGCAAATCGGCATCCAGCAGGATGATGATGTCTCCCTTGGCCTGATCGATGCCAGCAGCGATGGCAGCGGTCTGGCCGAAATTGCGGCGCAATACCACCACGCTCAATCTGCCCGGATTCTTTTGAATGAGGGATTTTATCTTTTCAAGGCTGTGGTCCTGACTGCCGTCATCCACTAGGATCAATTCCCAGGGCATATCCAATTGCCGGGTAGCGGTTTTGATGGAGTCAAACAACTGCTCAATGCTGTCTTCTTCGTTGTACACAGGCACGATGATCGAAAGCATCACAAATCTACTCCGCAGTGATTAACGCAAATTAATAAAAAAGCGCTGAAATTCGCGCTGATGAAAAAATCTTTGGTGGTCATAAAGTCACTCCAATGCGAGTGAAAACAAAAAAGAACCTGACTGCCTGCATTATATCATGCGCCCGGCTTACGCCTATTCATAATCTTCTTTTTGATGAGGTCAAAGACCAGACCTCCTCCAATAACCAAACCTCCAACCCCTGCCAACAGACGCACCATCGGCCAAAAGTTCATTCGCTTAAATAAACCGTAATAGCGACTGAGGTACCATTGAATGAAAAAGGCGATATAGAAGAATTCCAGGAACAGGAGGCGCCATAACCAGGGCGAGCGTTTTGCAAGCGTTGTGACGCATGCCCAGGCGGCGGGAATGAGCATCCAGATCAAAAAAATCGAGCGGTAGCGGGGGTTATCCCACTGGTCGCCCCCCGCGCGCGCTGAGGAAACAAGCATCCAAATGGCTGCGGCGCCAAGCAAAAAGAGCAATTGGTAGCGGATCTCCTTTTTTGTTTCTTTCCAAAGCAGCAGCAGGGCAGTAATCAACATGGGGACAAGCAGATACCAGCCAAGCGCCCGGAAAATTGAAATCGCACGGTTAATGGCAATCCCCGGATAAACGATCGCGGCTGGCAGAACCGGCTGCGCCAAGCCATAGGCGATGATGAAGGGCGTGCGATATTTCTCACCGATCAATTCGACTTCCCATTGGATGCGACCCGAGGAGCTCTCCATCAGATACAGGTCATACTTGGAACTATCCAATAACCATGATCCGCTCCACAAGATTCCAGAAAGCAGACTAACAGCCAACAATGTATAAGCCAGTATCCGCCCGGTGCGCTTGGAATTTGGCTGGATATTTTCCAGCCAGAACCAAATGATCAATGCGACCAGCAAAGCCTCGGCAGCTTTGAATGACAAGAAAAGGATGCCCAGCAAACTGGCCAGCATTGTCGCGAGCGCGCGCTTGTGATCCTTGCGCCAATCCATCACACCCCAGATGGCTATTGCGGACAACCCAATGATCATAGGTTCGCGCATTTGTGAGGCACCCAAGATGACGCTTTCGGGGTAGAGGGCATAAAACCAAGCAGTTAAATTGGCCGTTCTTTCTCCCCAGCGTGGGAGCAGCGCTTTCCATAGAAAAGGCAGACCAAACGCATACACAAATGAGGTCAGAATCAGGATCAAGAGGGGGCGATGACCGTCTGGGCTGATGAGGCGGTAAACAGCCGCGCTGAGAGAAAGCAACCCGCCATATTGATCGGTAGCGAATTCAGCCTGAAAAGCTGAACTCAAGGAATCTTCAGATTGCGCAAGCCGCCATGCATCACCATCACGGCGGTAGGCATCTAGATAAAGGTATCCGGCGTTGGTGGGGTCTTCATCATAACCAAAGACGGGCAGGGTGATAAAGAGAAGCATCCCAATGAACAGGCGCAGCAAAAAAGACAGAAAGGTCGCCCAGGCCAGGCTACGATTGCCCGCCAACTTTCGCCAAAGCCAACCGAGAATGAGCAGGCAGACGCTGACCAATAATGCAGCGGACAAAAACCCAATTAAAGGTCTTTGACCCGGATTCAGAAAGGCTATGGCTGCTGCACTGATGAGACCCACTACGCCGCAAAAGAAATAAAATGAACGCGTTTGTGTTTTCATTGGCATGCCTATTGTAATATTCTTTGAAGTTTCTCCAATGTAATTTGCGCGCGACGATCCCATGTATATCGGACAGCGTCCTGTTTGGCCTGGCTGCCCAAACGGGTACGCAGCGCTTCATCTTTCAGCAGAATTTGGGTTTGTTTGATCCAATCCTGAGGATCTTCAGGTTGGCAGAATAGCGCATTCTTGCCGGAAAGCACTTCGTGAAAAACCGGCAGGTCGCTGGCGATAATGGCTCGTCCGCAGGCCAGGTAATCGAACATTTTCATAGGGTTGATGACACGCGCGATGTTCCCGCCGCTGGAACCGGCAATCGCACGGCTGTAAGGCATGAGCAAAATATCGCAAGCGGCCTGGTAAAGCGGAAGGCGGCTATTGGGAATAAAACCGGTGATGGTAACATTGCGGACAGCGGCTTGTTTCAATCTCTGCTGCCAAGGCGCAATGTCGCTAGCACGACCGCCCATCCAGATAAAATTTTCTTTTGGCAGCGCTTTGGCCAGCTCCAAGAGCAGGTCTACACCCCTGCCGTTGTAAAAATGACCCGAATAGCCGATGGTTAATCCGCTTTTCATTCCCAGCTCCTGACGAGCCGCTGCGGGATCGGGCAGATTGGCATAGCGTTCCAGCTCAACACCGTTCGGCGCGATCTGAAGGTTATTTTCTGAGAAAGCAATACCGTAGCGCTCTTCCAATCCATGCGCCAAGGCTTGGGTGGTACATAACACAAGCTTTTTTCCTGGTAAATTCATAAATTCTTGGAACAACTTTGGTCCGAATTTTCCCATGGGAAAATCATGGAATTCCATCACAACCGGTTTGTGCCGCAGAAGAGCAAAAAGGGCAGCCTGCAATGACCAGGTATATATGACATCTGCATTCCAGCGGCAAGCTCTGCTGACTGCCTGCCAGGAAAAATCATAGTGCTTCAGGCAGGGTAGGAAAGGCAGCCAGGAGATCGGGAACGGAGTGCGCAAACCATACACATCTGCGAGTGTCTGCCAATCACTGCGCTTGTATCTTGGAATCCACAAGTGAATGTCTTGCACCAATTCAGTCAGAGTATGACAGACCTTCATGGCTTGGATGCTGTTGGCGGTTTTCGAAGGGATGACTGAAGTGGTAATGCAAGCAATCTTCATACGGTAACAGCCTCCCCTGAAGCGACTTCCAATTTCTTTATTTCTTTAAAACCGCGCAGGATGATGAGGCTAATGGAAACGATGAAGAAGGCTGAAAGCAGGAAGGCTTCGAAGTTCAAACCGAGACGCGGCACCAGCAGGACTGCCAATACGACTTTGAGGATTCCGCAATATAAACCGATGCGATAGGGCACAACAGGCAAACCAAGAGACAGGAGCAGCGGACGATTCCAGAAAAAAATATTCGCGAATCCCAAACCGGACAGGAAAATCAGCATGGGGATGTACGCCGGTTGGAAATCGTGACCATAAAATAAGAGCAGCCATGGCCCAAAGAACAACAAACCCAGGGAAGTGATGCCAGTCCAGCCGCCTGAGATCAGGGTCACGCGTTTTAATAAACGTCGCAGGAGCGTCCAGTTCTTTTGTACAACAGCTTGATTAATTTCCGGATAGGTGGTGGAGATAAAAGGCGTGATGGGCACTTGCACCAGGTTGATGATCGCCAGGGCGGTTTTCGCATAACCGACTTCGACCGGTGAAAGGAACCAGGCGATCCATAAAGCTTCATTGTCCCTGACCAACATGATGATGGTGCTGCTGATATTGGTGCTGATGGCAAAACCAGCCAATTCTCTGATAGGCGGCAGATGGGTGAAAGAAGCCTGCCACCAATCTCCGCCAAGGGACGCTTTCAATTCCCGCCACCCGAGGAGGGCTGTACCTAGCCCGAGAACGATCTTGCCAATCAGGTAAGCCCAGACCACTTCCTGGAGGCCACGCTGGGCGAAAAATGCCCAAACAATCATGCCTGCCGTGAGGATACTGCTGACCAGATTGATAATGGCCTGGCTGCGGAATTGATTGCGCACTTGAAGCACGCCAGTAGCCGTTTCCGTGGCAAAGTTCACCAAAACCATGCTGCCGTAAAGGATGAAGAGCGGTGCGGTAGCGGGGTTATCCGCCAGTTTTTCTGCCGCAAAAGGCGCTAAAATGACCAGAATAATGAAGGAGAGTAAAGCACTGCCTGTTTCTGCGAGGGCGGCGGCTTTTACCAAGGCGGCCGCGCGCTGTGTCTGGCTGCACGCATCCGCTTCTCCATAGTATTTGACCACTAGCTCGTTCATGCGGAAAGAAAAAAGGCGGTTGAGCGTTGAGGCAAAGGCGGTGATGGTGCCGATGATCCCAAAACCCGCGACACCCAACAAGCGCCCAGCTAGAATGCTCTGCACAACACTTAGACCCATACTGAGCACATTGCTGCTCAACAGGTAACCAGAATTCTTGAGAATCTTCTGCAACAGCTTATCAGATTTGAGCGTGTGCCAGCAATTTAAGAAAAAACTCATTCGATATCCACCTGACTAGCCCAGGCAAATTCCTGCTGATACCACTCCACAACTCTAAGGATGCCTTCGTCCAGTGTAACTTTTGGCGACCAATCCAAAAGCTGCTTGGCTTTACGGATATCCGCCCAACTGGCAGACATATCAGCCGGATTCTGGGGATAATGGCGGATCTTGGCAGTTTTGCCAATCATCTTTTCAAATTTGGCAATCAACTGATTGATGCTGATAGATTCATGACCGCCTAAATTGATGATTTCATATCCCAGAGGTTTCAGCGCGGCAACTGTCCCACTGGCGATGTCATCCAGATAGGTGAATCCACGGGTTTGATGGCCATCGCCAAAGACCATGACCTCGCTGCCGGCACTGATCCATTTTGTAAAACGGAACATAGACATGCCCGGCCGACCGGCAGGGCCGTAAACGGTGAAATAGCGCAGCACACTGACATCCAGCCCGTACAGGTAATGATAGCTGTGGCAGAGCGTCTCGGCGGCTTTCTTGCTGGCGGCATAGGGCTGCAGCGGCAGACTGGAATCAGTTGTTTCCGGAGTGGGGTAAGGCGCATTTTCTCCATACACGCTTGAGGTGGATGCCAAAATGAATTTTGAAATCCCTTCCTGGCGGCAGAGCTCCAGCAGGTTCAGTGTGCCGGTGAGGTTGGTTTCATAATAAGACCAGGGATCTAGCACCGAATCTCTCACGCCGGCTTTGGCAGCCAGATTGATAACCCCATCCAATCCGGGGTGTGCCGCAGCAATTTCCTGCAGGGCTGAACGGCTGCAGATACTCTGCTGGTAGAAAGTGAAGGCTGGATAGCCGCGCAGACGATCCAAACGCCAATTTTTCAGCCGAAGATCATACACCGGGTCCATGTTGTCCATGCCTACCACGCGATGCCCACTCTGCAAGAGGACTTCGCATAATTTCGAGGCGATGAAACCCGCGGCTCCGGTGACGAGAAATTGCGCCATTAGAGTCTTACTACCTTGGGATGATGTTTTCCATGCAGAGCGAGGGCATTGCGCGTATCGACAATCAGTTTTGCGTCAGACAGGATTTTGGCGTAGTCATAAACAGAATGATTGGTGACAATCACGACGCAATCCACCGATTTGATTTCCTGCTCCAGGTTGGATACGCTCTGCATCTTCACTTCCTCGTGAGTGATAGAGGGGATATACGGATCATGATAACTGACCACCGCACCTTTTTGACTGAGCAGATGCAAAATATCCAATGCCGGGGACTCGCGCAAATCATCAATATCAGCTTTATACGCTACCCCCAGCACCAACACCCGCGAGCCGTTTAACGCTTTGCGCTGAGAGTTGAGACTATCCTGCACTTTGCTCACGGTGTAGCGCGGCATGGAGGTATTAATCTCAGAAGCGAGTTCAATGAACCTGGCAGAATAGTTGACGGTTTTCAGCTTCCATGACAAATACAGCGGATCAATGGGGATGCAGTGGCCACCCAAACCGGGACCGGGCAGAAATTTCATAAAACCAAAAGGTTTGGTGGCGGCAGCTTCAATCACTTCCCAGACATCCACTCCCAAACGATCACACATGATAGCCATTTCATTGACCATGCCGATGTTGATCATGCGGAAAGTGTTCTCCAGCAACTTTGCCATTTCTGCAACTTCGGCGGAAGAAACCGGAACAACGCTTTTTAATGCCTGACCATACCAGGCTTGGCAGACTTCCAGACAGGCAGGCGTGATGCCCCCAATCACTTTGGGAGTATTTTTGGTAATCCAATCCGTGCGTCCAGGGTCAACCCGTTCAGGCGAGAAAGCCAGGAAAAAGTCAACCCCAGCCTTTAATCCACGTTGTTCCAATTTTGGAAGGATCAATTCACGCGTTGTGCCGGGATAGGTAGTAGATTCCAATACAATCGCCATGCCGGCATGGACAAAGTCCTTAAGCGAATCTGAGACTGAAAGGATGAAAGACAGATCAGGATCACCGGTTTTGCGCAGCGGAGTGGGAACGCAGATGCTAACCGCATCAACGTCCTTTAGAACGCTGAAATCTGAGGTAGCGCTAAGCTGACCGGATTGCACAAGATTCTGAATTTGCTCGTCGCTGATATCCAGGATATAGCTCTTTCCCTGGTTCAAATGATCTACTTTGGTTGTGATCGGGTCAATCCCGGTGACCTTGAAACCACTTTCGGCAAACACGACCGCCAAGGGCAAACCGACATAACCCAACCCCAAAACCGCTATGCGTGCGGTTTTATTCTGAAATTTTATTAATAATTGCTGATGTTGATCCATTCCCATCCTTCCTCCTCATCTAAAAGAAACTTAATTGCGTGGCATCATCCTGCTTGGATGATTCTGCATCGGCAGTATGCTGCTGCTTTTCACTGCGGGCTTTTTCGACCAAAAGTGATAATTGGGAAAAATCTTTTTCGATGGTGGGGCGCAGTGTGGGCTGATGCAGACCTGCAGCGGGATGATACATCGGAATAATCAGTTTATCTTGATTCCAAGACGCTCGCCCATGAATAAAGCTGATCTTGGCATCGTTGAAATAACGCGCCATGGAAAACCTGCCCAGAGTAATGATGACCAATGGCTGAAGGGCTGCGATCTGCCTTTCCAAAAAATCCTGGCAAGCAGCCAACTCTTCGGGCTGAGGATCACGATTGCCGGGCGGCCGGCATTTCACCACATTGGTGATGAAGACATCCTGCCGTTTGAATCCACCTTGCAGCAGGAGGTCATCAAGAAATTTGCCTGCCTGACCGACAAATGGCCGGCCTTGTTCGTTTTCATGAAATCCAGGGCCTTCGCCGATCAATATGATCTCGGCATTGGCTGGCCCCTCTCCAGGCACGGCATGCTTGCGCGAATAGGCAAGCTGGCATTGCTTGCACTGATTGATTTGTTCCGCGATTTCCCGCAGGGTTTCTTCTGAATTCACTGATATTCCTTTCCAAATGGTTTTCTGCTGCCTACCCGGACTCAGCAGGCACGCTGAGCGTATGCAGGTAAATCGGAGCTAATGATACAACATCATCGCTTTGGTTTGCCTCCAATTTTTGAACTGCCAAAAGCGCCAATCTGGAAGGACGGCGGATATTGTCTGCTGCATCCGCAACACGCACATTACGCCATCTCCTCTCCAACGTTTTGCGATCCTGGGCGTCAATTTCTCCACAGATCAATGTGGGGGAAGCAATGCTCTCTTCTAATTGCTGCGCACTGGCGGAAAAGATTTCTCCCTGAGCAAACCAACCCTGAGAGGTCCATTCATATCGGCAGCAAGCGAAGCGTTCCCTTCCAGCTTTCAATACTGCGATCATGGGCAGATCATTTGGGGACTGGCAGGCAGCCGTGATATCCAGCGTTGGAATAGCGATTATTGGCACGCCCAGAGCAAGGGCTAAACCTTTTGTAACTGCCAAACCGATGCGCAAGCTTGTGAATGAACCCGGCCCGCGCGCGACAGCCACAGAGGATAGTTGTGAAGTCTGACAACCACATTCTGCCAAGGCTTGCTGAATGGCAGGAGTCAATTCAACTGTATGACGGCGGCGGGTTTTCCAGATTTTTTCATATAAAATCTGCTGCTCATGAGCCAGCGCCAACCCCATCCATTGGGTTGAGGTATCCATCGCCAGGATCATAATAACCCCCCCATTATCGCATCTTTTAGCGATGCAAGGATGCGCTGGTATCTTTTTCCATGCGGAGTGAACACCAATCCACGCTGCTCATCATCCAAGTATTGCATATTGACCCATAAATGCTGCGCAGGCAAGGCCGGCAGAATGCGTTCTGCCCATTCAACCACGAAAGGCCCATCTGCCATCATAGCAGGCAGATCCAAATCTTCTGCTTCAAGAGCGTCTTGAATGCGGTAAGCATCCAAATGGCTCATGATTTCAGCATCTGTTTTGCGATAATTGTTCACCAAGACAAAAGTCGGGCTAGTCACCGAATCCGGGCTTCCCCAACCGCGCGCGATGCCCTGCACCAGCGTGGTTTTGCCGGAACCCAGATCACCGCTCAAACAGATGACATCCTGGGCATCCAAAAGCGAACCGAGGCGGATTCCGATACGCCGAGTTTGATCGGGACTGCGGCTGATGAATTCAAAGGAGTTCGCATCCAAAATGGGCATGGTCTTAATTTTAACGCCAGTTTAAAGTATGGCTTTTTGGGCAATGATGCGGGCAATTTGGCGGGCGGCATCTGGACGGGCTAAGCGGCTGGCGTTAGCAACAGCTTGCAGCCGTTTTTCTGGAAAATCCAACCAATCCCGCAAGGCTTCTATGATATTGTCTGTTTCTGGCGCCCAAATCCCGGCACCTTCATCGATCACATAAGATACATTGCCTTCCTCCTGCCCGGCGATGCGATGGTAAAGAATGATGGGCAATTCCGCGATAAGCGCTTCGCTGATGGTGCCAGGGCCGGCCTTGCTAACCAGAATGTCTGCGGCGCGCATGAATTCTGGCATGTCTTTCACAAATCCATATACATAGATAGGAATATCCCAGAGCTGTTTCTCGAGTTTTTGCTTCAGTTTCCTGTTCCTGCCGGTAATCACGACCAGAGCAGCCTCAAGATTGGCATTATTTATCTTTTTTGTTACCTCAGCCAGCGGGCCCATGCCTTCACCCCCGCCCACCAACAGAATAATAACCTTATCGACAGGCCAACCCAGTTTTTTTCTCAGCGCAGCGCGGTGAGAGAGCGGACGGCAAAACCGATCAGCCACAGGCAAGCCGACCACACACAGTTTTTGCGGATCAATATCGGCGCACAGAGCTCGCTGGCGGGCTTGTTCAGTTGGGACAATAATCATATCCGCTTGATTATTGAACCAGGCACAATGCGTTGAAACCAAGTCGGTGACCACTGTGATGTAGGGCGTTGGATCCTGCCTTTTCTTCATAGCACGCAGGAAAGGCGTGTTTATCAAGGGATGTACTGAAACAACTACATTATGGGGATTTTTCTTCCACAAGCGGTAAATATACAAACGGATATAAGGCCAAAGCATGGCATAGATCATGCGCATGCGGTCAGGATCATCGCTGGTTTCGAAGAGAGTCTTCCAAAGGTAATCCATGCGAGACATGGCGGGGTAGGTCGGCGCAGCCAGATTGAAAGGCGGGGGAGTGTAATCCGCGAAGAAATCCACCATTGCATATGTGAAATTATTCGGAAACTCCAATTCCAAGGCTTCAATGATGGCTTCTGCCGCACTGCGATGGCCGCCGCCCGTATCGGCAAATAAGAAAAGGATATGCGGTTTTTTTGCGGGTTTAGGCATCTGCGATCATTTTTCCCAGATTTTTTTTCATGCGGTTTTTTAGCTCGCGGCGGGTCAGAAGCACGCGTCTGCCGCAGGTGAGGCATTCCAACCCGATATCAGCTCCCAAGCGGACGACCTTCCATTTATATCCCCCGCAGGGATGTGGTTTTTTAAGGCGCAAAACATCGTTCATTTGTAAGTCGGGGAGCATGGCACGATTATATCGCAAGTTGTCTTGGGGACATTTTAAGATTATAGTTAAGCCATGTTGAATCAATCCATTCCCGAGCTTATTTCAGCGATACTGACGTTATTAATCGCGTTCACCTTTCACGAGTTCGCGCATGCCTGGATGGCTACTAAATTCGGAGACGATACTCCGCGTTTATTTGGACGCCTGACGCTGAACCCGCTCAACCATCTGGACATCATGGGCAGCCTGATGCTTTTATTCACCGGTTTTGGCTGGGCAAAACCCGTACCGATCAACACAAAAAAAATACAACGGTACTCAAATTCGGCGTTAATGTTGGTCGCGATCTCAGGCCCGTTGACCAATTTATTACTAGCCATGCTGGCAGCCATTCCACTACGTTTTGGCTGGGTGGTTCCCAGCTTACCGAAAATAAATTTTCTACCAACGCCATTTCAATTTTGCCTATTCTTCCTTTATACAAACCTGGGATTGATGGTATTTAATTTGCTGCCCCTGCCGCCCCTGGATGGCGAAGAAATCCTTTTATATTTTTTGCCATACAAGCTACAAATGAAATGGGAGTCTATCCGGCCATATGGACCATATTTACTGATCTTCTTTTTATTCATTGCCCCGATGATCGGCTTCAGCCTGATAGATGTGATCCTGAGACCTGCGGTGATGGGACTGGCAAATCTGCTGTTGGGTGGATTCTGATGACTGTGAACATAGCACTCCTCGGACTGAACCGGATGGGAATCTCAGCAGCGATGGCTTTGACTGACAAGCATTCCCAGATTCGATGCAGAGCTTGGGATGCGCGACCAGAAAAACGCAAAGCGGCAGAAGGCAACCATACCTTTGCTGGGCTTGACAAGCAGCTGTGTTGGACCTGGCAGCCGATGTGGCGGTCCTTTTAGGAGGCAACCCAATTTTCGCTGATGCAATGGAAGTGGATGGCTTGATCGCAAGCAACCGGCTGCTGCCAAAACAAGCGGCAGCTTTGGCAATGCATACCGTCAGCGGACAGCCGAGCTGGCAGGAGGGTGCGCAAATCGCTAGCAATGCATTATCCATCATGACGATGCTCCTGGATGAGGAGTTTCCAGATGAAACCGCACAGTATCCACTCTACAATCAAGAGAGCCTGATCAGATTGCTGGATGAAATGATACTGAACACCAAATTGCTCCAAGAGACAATTCGAGCAGGCGACGGGGAAAAATTGGAGAAATGGCTGATCCAAAACAGAGAAGAGAGAACTCGGTGGATGAACAATCGCTTACGGCTGCCAGGCAAGCATCAATTCGCGACCAGCATTCCAATTGAAAAACAAGCCCTGGAAAGATTTTTAAAACTTGGAACATAGAGCAGGGCAAGTGATGGCCTTTTACTGTTACCTATTGGAATGCGCTGACGGCAGTTTTTACTGCGGCTGGAGCAAGGACATCCAGCACAGAGTGAAAATGCACACCAAAGGTCAGGCAGCCCGTTATACGCGGTCGCGCCTGCCTGTGCGTTTGGTGTATTTTGAAAAAGTCGACAGCCAATCCGCAGCGATGCGGCGAGAAAATGAACTCAAGCGCAAAACCCATCAACAGAAAGCTGATTTGATGAGGCAATTTCTTGAAGAAAATAATGAAATCGAATTTTCCTGCACCTCTCCCGGATTGGGAAATCCAAGTTAAATCACCCGGGCGGGTCAATTTGCTGGGAGAACATGTGGACTACAACCAGGGCATAGTCCTGCCAGCCGCTATTGACCGGTTTGTTCATTTAGCTGCCCGACCGCTGGCTGAAGGACAAGTTGAAATCCAGGCGCTTGATCTTGAGCAAACCGTTCGCTTTTCAATGGACAACCTGGATGAGCGCGTGGATGAAAACGGCGAGCGTCTGCCGAATTGGGCGGCATATGCCGCTGGAGTTGCCTGGGCATTGCGCGAGCATGGTTTAGAAGTGAGCGGATTGCAGGCGAGGGTGACTTCCAGCCTGCCCATGGGAGCAGGCTTGAGCAGTTCGGCTGCTCTGGAATTGGCCTTCGCGCTGGCTTGGCAGGCGCTTGGTGGATGGCAGATAGAGCGTATGCAGCTAGCGCTGATCTGTCAGCGAGCCGAGAACCATTACGTGGGTGTCAATTGCGGCTTGATGGACCAATTTGCCTGCGCGCATGGCGTTGCCCGGCATGCTTTATTCTTTGACACGCGCCATTTAATCTGGCGTCCGCTGCCCATGCCGCCAAAGACAACGATCGTGATCGCGGATTCCGGAATCCAGCGCCAATTGGCGAATTCCGCCTACAATCAGCGCAGGCAGGCATGTGAATTGGCGGTAGCTGAACTAAAGCGAGCGCTGCCGCACATCCAGGCACTGCGAGATGTCAGCCCGCAGCAATTGAGAGAAAACGCAGACAGATTAGATGAAGTTACATTCCGGCGAGCACTGCATGTCGTGGATGAAATTGATAGGGTGCGGCAGGCTTGTGTTTGTTTGGAAAATGAAAACGCGCCGGCTTTTGGAAAATTATTGGTTGAGAGCCACAGATCGCTGCGCGATTTGTTTGAAGTCAGCTTGGCAGAGCTGGATTTTTTGGCGGAAACCGCCCTGCAAATTGATGGTTGTTACGGCGCGCGATTGACCGGCGCCGGCTTTGGGGGCTGCACTGTCAATCTTGTAAGGCAAGAGTGCGCGCAGGATTTTATCAATCACTTAAGCGATGCTTACCAGAGACAATTCGGCAGACAGGCGGCAATTTTCAGCTGCCAGCCCAGCCGAGGTGCACATTTCATTGGCAAATAAAAGAAATCGCCAGGCTTGCGCCAGGGTTCCTGTAAAGAGATGGGCTAATCCGTAAAGATAGGCAGATGGCCCAAGGCAACCACATGCTGCCACTGGTTTTGATCGCCTTCGGTAAAAATGGCTGCTTCCAGCACGATTTTGCCGCCAGCTTTTTCAAGAATTTTGCGCATCCCATCCAGGGTGGAGCCAGTGCTAATCACGTCGTCAACTATGACGACCTGTTTACCCTTGATCAGATGGATATCTTTTTCATCCAGGATGAGCGTTTGCGGTTTGCCGGTTGTGATGGAGAGGGTTTCCGCTCTGATCGCGTCACCCATGTAGATCTTGTAATCTTTTCTCAGAACGACATAGGGCTTTTGGGTTTCTAGAGATAGCGCATGGGCAAGCGGAATGCTCTTGGATTCAGCCGTGACAAGCACGTCGTAATCCCTGCCGGCTAATTTACGCGCCAACTCTTTTGCGCTCGCGGCGACCAATTCTGTATCCCCCAGAATGTTGATGATTGCGATTTTTAAACCAGGTTTGATCTCAAAAAGGCGCAGATCGCGCTTTACGCCACCGATTTCAATTGGATATGTCTCTCTTTTTTCAGCCATCATACCCTCCGGAGTCTAAGTTGTCCAAACAGTTGAAGTGTATCATAACCAAGAAGGAAAAAGAGAGAGGCAGTGATTTAAATAAAAACGAGAGCCGGAGACGCCGACCCCGGCCCTCTTATAAGGAGGAGAAGAAGAGAAGTCGCCCTTAGAAATACTATACCGGAGGGAGGTTTTTCTTACTTGACGCATAACCTACGCTTACCCTACGATTTCGAACGCTTATTCTACTATTTTAGAGGGCGGCGCCATCATTTTACGCTTGATTTCCAGCACAACCTCACTATAATGAAATCTCACCCAGTAACTATGTGGTGAGTGAGGATAAAAATTATGAAAAATGAAATAGGGAGAAAATACCAAGCAACCGCGGTGTGCGATACCCCAACGGGAAAGCTGGCCGTGGCTGCCAGCCCAAACGGTTTAGCTTGGGTGAGTTTTTTAGGGGCTGACTACTGGCAGGATTTCGCTAAGGAAAAAGAGCAGCATGCCGATCTGGCCGCCCAAGAGATTTTGGAGAAAGCCATCCAGCAGATTCAAGAGTATTTCGATTTACAGCGGAAAGCTTTTGATCTGCCATTGGACTTCGAAAGCCTGTCTGACTTTCGGCGGCGGGTATTAGCGGAGACGCAACACATACCTTTTGGAAAAACGCTGACCTATGGCGATGTGGCAGAACGCATTGGGCAGCCTGCGGCGTCTCGGGCGGTGGGGGGCGCGTTGGCGCACAACCCGCTGGCTTTGGTGATCCCGTGCCATCGGGTGATTGCCAGCGATGGAAGTCTGCATGGATTTTCTTCGCCCGGCGGAATTGCCACCAAAGCTTTGCTGCTGAAGCATGAGGGTGTGCGGGTTGTCAATGAGCGTGTGATCAAGGAAACGCAATAACTTCAGAATATCATGACGAAACGAAAACAATGGCATCTGAGATCATGAGCGCATACCGCTGCGGTTATGTGGCAGTTGCAGGCCGCCCGAATGTGGGAAAATCCACTTTGGTGAACGCCTTTGTGGGGCAGAAGATCGCCGCGGTTTCACCAAAACCGCAAACCACGCGGATGAACCAACTGGGGGTGTTGAGCACACAAGACGCTCAGATTATCTTCATCGACACGCCTGGGTTGCACCATGCGCATCACAAACTTGGCGAGGGAATGAACGTGCAGGCAAATGAGGCGCTGCGCGAGGCAGACGTGGTTCTCTGGCTGGTGGATGCCAGCCAACCGCCGCATGAGGAAGACCAATTGATCACTGCAAAATTGGCAGAAATCCCCAATCTACCGATAGTCTTCCAGGTGCTGAATAAAATTGATCTGATCAACCCTGAAGTACTCTCACAACGCGAGAAAGGTTACCAGGCTTTGTTTCCACGTGTCAGACAGGTAGCGGTGAGCGCGCTGACTGGTTTTGGCATTACTGACCTTTTACAGATGATCATCACGCATCTGCCGCATGGCGAACCCTTTTACCCAAATGACCAGATCACGGACCAATCCGAACGCGAGATCGCGGCAGATCTGATTCGCGAAGCTGCTTTGGAGAATCTACGCGAAGAAATCCCGCATGCGCTGGCGGTGCGGGTAGACCAGTATCAGGAACGCGGGGAGGGAGGAGCATTCATTGCTGCCACGCTTTTTGTGGAAAAAGAATCTCAGAAAGGCATTGTGATCGGCAGAGGAGCTGAAATGCTGAAGCGCATTGGCAGCAGCGCGCGCCAGGCGATTGAAAGCATGTCCGGACGAAAGGTTTTTCTCGAGCTACGGGTGAAAGTCAGCAAGAACTGGCGCAGCAACCCGGCCTTTCTCAAGCAAATGGGTTTTCCGAATTCACAAGAGTATCCATGATCAATTTCTGGCTGGCATTGTTTGCCGCTCTGGCAGCGGCAGATTGGCTGGCACTCTGGCGGGGCTGGCGGCGCGTCAATTATTTCACAAAGCCTGCCGCGCTTTTCGCATTGCTAGTTTGGTTCTGCAGCACGAGCAATTGCAGTGCAAGGCTGCTGCCTTTTGCGATCGGCTTAGCCTTCTCCCTGCTGGGTGACATCTTGCTGATGTTTTCTTTTCGCGAGTTCGGTTTTGGTCTGGCGGCTTTCCTGCTGGCGCATTTAGCTTACCTGGCAGGTTTAATCTATACCCGCTGCTGTTTTCTATTGGATCGGCAGCGATCGGTGTGCTGATCGCGTCTGCCTGGGCTTTGATCTTCGGCCGTCTGCATCGATCTCTTTCAACTTCCGGTGTGCATGCCAAGATGCTCCTTCCCATCACCCTATACAGCGTGGTCATCGCCGCAATGCTCTATTCCGCCGTGCTGACCTTGTTCAGACCGGAATGGGATCAGGTAGCCGCGCTATGCGCAGCTGTAGGCGGGCTGCTGTTCTTTGTTTCAGATACGCTGCTGGCGTATGACCGTTTCGTGCAGCCATTTCCACGCGCGCGTCTTTGTGTGCGTGTGACATATCATTGCGGGCAATTTCTGCTGAGCGCGGGAATTCTGCTCAATTATCTTTAATAAGAAGACCTCGCTCACTCTCGAGCGAGCGGATGGAAACCCTCACCTAAGGCTTCATTGGCCTGCCCAATGACCATAAATGCCTGCGGATCAATTTCGCTGACAATGGCTTTGAGCAGGTTGACCTCCGCGCGGGAGAGTACGCAATAGAGCAGCATGCGCGCCTGGCCGGTGTAACCGCCAGTGCTGGGCAGCAAAGTGACACCGCGTTCGAGCAACGTGCAAATCTTGTCGGTTACCTGGGTGGGTTTGGCAGTGATGATGAACGCGGTGCGATACAGATTGTTGCCCTCCGAGACTAATTCGGCCGCCAATCCGCTCACGTAGATGACCACCAGGCCGTACAACGCACGATTCCATCCGAAGGCAAAACCGGACGCTAGCACGACTAGGCTATCCGTGATCAAATAAGCCTGCGAAATGGCTACCCCGCGATAGTGGTTGAGAATGCGGCCTAGGATATCCGACCCGCCGCTGGTGCCGCGCCCGCGGTAGACCAAGCCCAACCCAATGCCCAGCAGCACGCCGCCATACAGCGCATCCAGCACTAAGTCCTCGGTCAAGCCTTCGAGCGGAAGAACAAACGCCAACCCGTCTGTAAAGAAGGAGAACAGGACAACCGCTGTCGTGGTGCGGAGAGCGAAGCGTGGACCGCCCAGGTAGCGCCAGCCTAATAGCAGCAAAGGCGCGTTGCCAAGCAGCACCATCGCGCCGATCGGCCATTGGGTGAAGAAGTTGATGATCTGGGCGGCACCACTTATACCGCCACTGACTAACAAACCCGGGATGAGGAATAGGCGCATGGCAAGAGCCTGGACGAATGCGCCCAGAGCAATGAACAGGTAATCTACGATCCGCTTTTGATTTCTGGATGGATTCTGCATGGCTTGCTTGGCGTAAAAAAGGTCTAAGCGATTATAAGCCTAAAGCTTTAGCGGCGGAAAAATCGCAGGCTCCTCCCCCCATCCGTCTCAAATGTATTGAACTTAACCAAAAGCTTGAAATTGCCCTCTTTTTCTTATACAATGAAAAATGAGGGAAGCCTGGCTCTCCAAACCGCCTGTGCGCAGGCGAAAAAAGATGATGAGGGATGAGATAGCCGGAAGGTCTTCCCTCTCATTGTTAAATGCATTAGAGGTGGGGATCAAGGAACCACGCAGCGGAAACCACGATTGGCGCCGGGTGAAGCGGGGTCGTGCGCCAGGCGGTTGGCCGGGCGCGAGTAGCGGTAGGCATCGGAAAAGCTGGCGCCTTTCAGCACTTTTTTCTCGCCAGAATCTGGCCCTGTTGGATTGTTCACCGGGGCGTACTGGTAATAATAGGGATCGTACCAATCCCAGACCCACTCGCGCACGTTGCTGCCCATATCCAAAATGCCATAAGGACTCGCCCCGGAGGGGAACTGCCCGACCGGGGTGGTATCGCCGATGACTTGATTGGCGTTCACCTGATCCACAGCAGGCGAGGTATTGCCCCAGGCAAATTTCTGCCCCGCGCTGCCGCGGGCGGCTTTTTCCCATTCGGCTTCGGTGGGCAGGCGACCGCCGCTCCAACTGCAATAGTCCATGGCGGCTTGCCAGGATACATACACGACCGGATGATCGGCAAATTGCGGGTCGAGATAGCGCGGATTGGTCTTGTGGCTGGCGGAGTACTGGCAGGCGCCGGCTGCCACACAGCGGGCGAACATGGCGTTGGTCACCTGCGTCTGGCTGATCCAGTAATCATCCAGATAGACCTTGCGCTGCGGCACCTCGTTGGTTTCCAGGTCGCGGTCAACTTTGGATGAACCCTGAATGAATTCACCCGCTGGAATATAGATCAGCTGCATGCCATCAATGGATGAAATGAGGGAATCACCTGATCCTGACGGGGTGGGCAGGCGCGTGGAGAGCGGAGTGGGCAGCGGCTGGGCAGTTGGCTGCGTGAGAGCCGGATCGGAGGGTGTGATTGTGGGGATGGCCGTCAAGGTGCTGGAAAGGGAGAGATCCAGCAGCTGCTGGGCGGTCTGAGTGGCTGCCAGGAACGGATCCGGCGTGGGAGTCCACAGCGGCTGCAACAGGCAGCCAGAGAGCAGGAAGGGCAACAAGAGCAAGGTCCATTTTTGCATGTCATTTATTCTTTTTGAATGGGTAGCTGTATATGTAATTAATTCTATCATCTGGGATGATACGATAATGGAAGAAAAAACGATCATTTTGCTACTGATGATTGTGTGTCCACTTTTCAAATTTAAACGACAATCTCATTTTTCCACGTCCACTTTTGAAATTTGAATAACACCTCATTTAGGAAAATTGACAATATCTAACCTTATTGTTTACAATAATAAATTGATACTCTAGTATGCCCCAGGACATAGAGTGGAATTTTGTCGCAAGGAGTTAGAAATGAATAATAATGATCATCGCATTAAGAAAGCTTATGAATTGGGGGTGAAGTATGAATCAGAGTATAGAGGTTGTTGCCAGTGTACCCTGGGAGCGCTGCAAGACGCTTTTGATAAAAGGGATGATTCTGTTTTTAAAGCATCCACTGGTTTGGCAACAGGCACAGGCTTGATAGGTGATGCGGGATGCGGAGCATACTCAGGGGCGACTTTGTTTGTCGGCCAATTTATTGGAAGACAAAGGGGAAATTTTAATGAATCATCCTCTGCAACAGGAATTTTTCAAGTTATTGAAGAATTCCATTGCAAATTTATTGAGGAATATGGTTCGGTAATTTGCAGGGATATTCAGGAAAAAATTTTCGGTCGGCATTTTTATCTATTAGATAAAGAGGAAAAAATCTTGTTTGAAAAAATGGGGGGGCACAGAGATAAATGCCCAATCGTGGTAGGAAAAGCAGCTGCGTGGATGGCAGAAATAATTTTAAAACACCAGGATATTTTTAAGATTAGTTAACCCCGCAGTCGATATTTGAATAAAACAATAATCAGGTAGCTGGCGACTTTGATTTTTCTCTTAATAATTAATGTAGGAGCATCTGATTGCTTCAGTCCTAATGTCTCCTTTGAGACAGTATAAAAAAATAGTCATGGTGCTTTTTACACATCTCACTTACTTGTCAATATGAGCACTATAAATATTCGTGCAAATTATTAATTAGG
>ENA-ORXD01000840-ORXD01000840.1-sediment-metagenome-genome-assembly--contig:-NODE-840-length-32253-cov-4.361481_pt1 | contig 32253 bp, 44 predicted proteins | sample MGYA00237862_ERZ511471 | MGnify/ENA metagenome assembly ERZ511471 | reverse complement strand
GATCGGTTTTTTTCGTGCGCGATAATGGTGTCGGGTTCTCCCCGGAAGCGGCCGATGAGCTGTTCCGCCCGTTTAAGCGCCTGCACGATAAAAAGGAGTTTTCGGGCAGCGGTATCGGTTTGGCTACGGTGGATCGCATCATGCGTCGCCACGGCGGACGTGTTTGGGCGGAAGGGAAGACGGGCGAGGGAGCCTGCTTCTTTTTTACCGTTGCCTGAGCCGGCTCCCCCGTCTTTGATTTACTTCAATTGAAATGCGACTTTGAGGATGACCTGATATTCACTCACCTTGCCTTGGGCATTCACATGTCCACGCATTTCTTGTACCTCGAACCATGATAGACCTTCCAGGCTTTGGCCTGCCTTGGTTACTGCCGCTTGGATCGCATCCTCGATGCTGTTGGCGGAAATACCGATCACTTCGATTTTTTTGTAAGCCCTTTCACTCCCGTAAGTCATAGTCAATCCTCCTCTCGTGGGTTGCCCTCCTTTAAAAAGTTAACACTCCTTTAGTTTCTGTAAAGTCCTCTCTTGGGCATATGACCACCCTGGGCGGTTTTCTTTTTTGTCTGGGGGAAATCCCCTAGGTGTTGGGCAAATGCCCCGGTGGTTTTCTCCGTGAAGAGTGCAGGTTCCCTGACGATGAAAACTCCGCGGATACCGCCAAAAAAAAATCGAGTTTTTCTTCCGTTAAAGGTGACAGCTTTTCTTGCCTTTGACACTCGTTCTTTGGGGGTTTGTTTCCTTTAGGGGAATGCTTGGATATTTAATGAAGATGATGATTTGTCTGACGTTTTGATCAGATGTGGTAATTGTGCTGGGCATCATATTCGTGCGTCCTAAGTTAGTTTTTCTCCATTTGGATTCTCATAACATATTGGTTTTTATAGATATTGACTGTTTAATGAAAACATTTCGGGCACTTTTTTTGCTCTTTTTCCAAACCAACTTATTGTTTTGGTGATTTGCCCGAAAGGAGGTGCAGTACCACATCGTCGGAGGAATTGTTGAAAGATAGACAGTTTGTTTATCAGAGCGTTTCACTGCCAGAAACGAAATTGGAACCGAGAACTGCTTCCTGAGGAAAGGGATGGAAATGAAGAAAACCATTGCTTTAATTACTGCCATCTTCGTGCTGTTGGCCCTTGCGCCTTCTGTCACATTGGCCGGGAAACCGGTGGACGCCGATAACGACGGCTACAAGAACAACGTTGACTGCAATGACAATAACGCCAGCATCTACCCTGGAGCGACTGAACTGTGCTTTGACGGTGTGGATAACAACTGTGACGGTGTGGTTGATGAAGGGTGCGCCGGCGGTTGTACTGATAACGATAGCGACGGTTACGGTTATCCGGCTGACTCCAGCTGTACTTATGCGAGTGAGGATTGCAACGACGCTCTGGCGGGCGTCAACCCCGGTGCGACTGAAATCTGCAGCAACGGCATCGATGATGATTGTGACGGCCTGACTGATTCGGCTGATCCGCAATGCAGCGGCAGCCCTCACGCCAGCCTGCAATGGAGCGACTATCCCGGCACCTGTCTCAACTGTCACAATCAGCAGTTCACTGAGATGAGCCAAGCCACCCATTACAAATGGGTCGGCGAAACTCCTGATATGGTGAATCAGACCGGAAGCCAGCAGGGCAAACTGACCAATGCTGTGAACAGCTACTGCATCAATATCCTCGGCGACTGGAAAATCTGCGGCAAGTGTCATGCCGGTCGTGGCCTGCGTCCGGACGATCCTCAGGCTGGCCTGACCAATGTTGACTGCCTGGTTTGCCATAACGCTGATTACGCCAAGGTCCGCACCCGTCTGGCTGACGGTAGCATGGGCCCCCCGGCCGGCACCGATGCCGCGATTTTGAACGGCTACGTCCAGAATATCGCTGCCCCGACCCGTACGGCCTGTCTGATGTGTCATGCCAATGCCGGCGGTGGCGACGCTGTAAAACGCGGCGACATCTCCATGGCGACGATCACCAATAGCGATCCTCACTTCGATGTCCACATGAACACCACCGGCTCGGATCTGCAATGCCAGTCCTGCCACGTGTTCCAGAATCACAAAACGATCGGCAAAGGCTCTGACCTGCGCCCCACTGATGACCTGGCCCGCGGCGCTGAAGTCGCCTGCGTTACCTGTCACGCAGGGATGGACAGCGGCAGCGGCCATTTGAATGCCGGTGCAATTCGCGTTGACGCCGACCGCCACGTTGCTCGGGTGTCCTGCCAGGCCTGCCACATCGACCGCTACGCCAAGGTTGAAACGGAAATCCATCGTGACTGGCGTTTCCACCATGACGGCAGCCCGGCTGACGGCGTGTCAGGTCCTGGTCATCCCCACGTGGAAAAGGCTGCTGATCTCAAGCCGGTGATGAAGTTCTGGAATCGTCAGAGCGATAACTACCTGCTCGGCGATGCCGCAGTCCTCGATCCGGCCACCGGCGCTTATCCGACTTCCCGCCCGCTGGGTGACATCAACGACGGCAAGCTGTATCCCTTCAAGTACAAGACTGCCGACCAGCCCATGGTGAGCAGCGACAACGCTCTGCTGGCTTTGGATACTTTGGTGTTTATCGGCCAGACCGGCGACGTGGTGCAGGCCATCACTTCAGGTTTGACCAACATGGGCTACTCGGCCAGCGAGCCTTACGAGTGGGTCACCACCGACACCTACCAGCTCCTCAACCATGGTGTTGCACCGGCTGCTGATGTCGACTGCGCCAAGTGTCATGACAGCGCTGCCTGGAGCACGAACAGCGACAACGACATGGATAAGTTGGGCTACAAACTCAAGGACACCAAAGCTCTCATTTGCAGCCAGTGTCATCGCGAGAAGAACCTGCCCAGCAACCATGAGCGTATGCACGGCCACCTGCAGAAAGGCTCCGGCATCGGTTGCGGTTTCTGCCACAGCTTCGAGCGCCCGGAACGCGGCCTCTGCTCTCCCTGCGATGCTTCCTGTGTCGCCGAGTTCGTTGACAACGTTCCTTATCCTCACGAGTGCAACTAAGCCATTCAGCTGCACGCAAACAAAAAAGGGATGCCGGTTTCGGCATCCCTTTTTTTATTTTTTCTTTGGCGTGGGCTTGGCGCGTTCAGGCTCTTTTGGGGCCGGCGGTTTGGAAACGACACCGCCATTGTCCTTAACGAATTTATCCAGACGTTGCTGGTCGCTTTCCAGGATATTGATATACTGCAGGCCGCAGCGCCACCATTCGGCGTCCTTGATCTCAAAAAACCAGACGATTTCAGCCAGGGCACAGATTGGCGGGGTTTGTGGTTCGAGTTCCATGAGGAGCAGGCAAAGATCCGCTGTCCGAGCCGGTTTTTTGAGATGAAAGCCGATGCCTCCTGCGCTGAGATTGGTCTGGCAACGAGGGAATTCCCCCAGCTTGGACAGATCCTGACCCCGTTGGATGGCGAGGACGTTGCGTTCCCATTGGGCCTGGAAGGTGCGTAGCTTGCCGGACCCGCGAGTATAGCGCATACCGATGCTTACATCCACCCGGGCGTGCTGGCGACGTTGAAAAACCTGAAGGTCTGGATAAACCGTGAGGCGGATGAGGTCATTGTTGATCTGTTCGTTGAACATGCCGGTCAGGCGGATGCCAAGCCCGTACGATTCGGACAGCAGTTCAAACGGCATGCCCGGAACAAACGGAAATTCCTCGCCGGGATGCAGTCGATAGGGTAGCTTCAAATCGAACTGACCGGGACCGATAGCGAACAGGAAAACAGTCAAACGTTCGACACGGCCATGGGGAGGGGGCGGGGCCAGGGAACGGAGGGTTATTTTCTGGTCGATGCGGAAGTACTTGAGATAATGAAGTTCTTTCACTAAATGGAGCCCCTTTCAAAAAGCCAAAGCCTGAATGATTAAAGCAAAATCTACACCACAATCAAGCCGCAACCCGCAGATTTTTATGGAGGTTCTTGCGGCTCGGGCAGGGGACGCAAGTCTCCTGATCGCATCAAGAAATCTTGCAATTGCCTGACAAATAAGCTAGGTTCGCAACAAAATTGGCGGCTGCAGAACGTAGCCATCAACACAAATATAATCTTTATCGAGGTTGACCATGCGTTATTCTCAGTACCTGCTCCCGACATTGAAGGAAACCCCATCGGACGCCGAGGTGATCAGCCACCAGTTGATGATGCGCGCCGGCATGATCCGCAAGGTCGCCGCCGGTATATACAATTATCTGCCGCTCGGGTTGCGCTCTATCCGCAAAGTGGAGCAGATCGTTCGCGAGGAAATGAATCGGGCCGGGGCAATGGAGTTGCTGATGCCCATGGTTGTCCCTGCCGAGTTGTGGCAGGAGTCGGGGCGCTGGGAGCAGTACGGTAAGGAACTGTTGCGTTTCAAGGACCGCAAGGAAGCGGAATTCTGCCTCGGACCCACCCATGAGGAAGTCATCACCGATATCGTGCGCAACACGGTCCGTTCCTATCGTCAGGTGCCAATCAACCTCTATCAGATCCAGGGTAAGTTCCGGGATGAGATCCGTCCGCGTTTTGGCTTGATGCGCGGCCGGGAATTCATCATGAAGGATGCTTATTCCTTTGACCGCGATGATGCCGGTGCCGACCGTGCCTATGAAAAGATGTATCAGGCCTATCGGCGCATCTTTACCCGGTGCGGCTTGAAATTCCGTGCCGTTGAAGCCGATACCGGCAATATCGGCGGCAGCTCTTCCCATGAATTCATGGTGCTGGCTGATTCCGGCGAGGACGCTATTGTCTCCTGCAACAGCTGTGAATACGCTGCTAACGTTGAAAAGGCAGAATTGGCCTATATTGACGGCACCGCTCCGGCCCCCCAGCAGAGCCTGGAAACCGTGCCTACTCCTGGGCGTAAGAGTATCGAAGAGGTTGCAGAGTTTTTGAAGCTGTCGGCGCAGCGCCTGGTCAAGACGCTTATCGTCCAGACTGATGCCGAGGAAACAGTGGCGGTGCTGTTACGCGGTGACAGGGAATTGAACACCATCAAACTGATGCGTCTGCTCGGCTGCAACTGGGCGGAGCTGGCCAGTGACGAAACTGTCTTCAAGGTGACTGGCGCGCCGGCCGGTTTTGCCGGACCCGTGGGCCTGAAGCTGCGCATCCTTGCAGACCTCGAGGTGCGCACCATGGCTGACTTCGTGGTCGGTGCCAACGCCAAAGATGCCCATTACACAGGGGTCAATATCGGTCGTGACTTCCAGGTGGAGGCCTTTGCCGACTTGCGCCAGGCCGTGGCCGGTGATCCTTGCCCGCGTTGCCAGGGGCAGTTGGAGATCTGGCGCGGCATCGAAGTCGGTCATGTCTTCAAGCTCGGGACCAAGTATTCCGCCGCGTTGGGGGCCACCGTTCTGGACGACCAGGGACAAGAGCGGGTTTTGGTCATGGGCTGCTACGGTATCGGTATCGGCCGTACTGTGGCTGCCGCCATTGAACAAAATTATGATCAAAATGGCATTATCTGGCCTTTGCCCATCGCACCGTTTCAAGTCATGGTCACCATCGTCAACCCGAATCAGGCTGAGGTGGCCGAGGCGGGCGAAGCGCTCTATCGTGAACTTCAAGAAGCAGGGGTGGAAGTCCTCTACGACGACCGCGACGAGCGCCCTGGGAGCAAGTTTAAAGATGCTGACTTAATCGGTATTCCTCTGCGCTTGACTGTCGGTGCCCGTGGCCTGCAGGAGGGGGTTGTCGAGCTGCAGGAGCGTGCCAGTGGCGAACGCAGTGCTCTGCCCTTGAAAGACGCTGCTCATCTGTTAGCTGAGCGTATTCGCGCTGCATTAGCCGAGTGACCTCTAGTGACGATTGATGCATAAATGCCCTCTGGACAGTGAAGGCCGTCTGGTTCTGCCTCGAGAGGTCGTTCGCTCTCTCGAGGAAAACCAGATGCGGCTGGTTTCCTATTCGCCCAATCATCTCCTGTTAACCGCCAACGGCGAGGAGACCGGCGGGGTGTTCTCGGGCGAAATCCATGCTGTTTCCATCGCTGATATTCTTTCTTTTCTGAACATGTTCCGCAGAACCGGGGTGCTTTTGCTGCAACTGGAGCGCGGCAGCAAGGAACTCTTCTTTCAGCTGGGCGAAATCGTCTTTGCCTCCAGCTCCCTGGCTGAAGATGAGTTGGGGGAGGTCCTTCTTCAGCTTGGCAAGGTTAGCCGTGAGCGGCTGCAGTTGCTGCGGCAGGCCGTTTCCTCCGGGCAACCCCTGTCCAATCTGGTCGTGGCGCATGGCCTGCTGACGCCGCGAGAGTTTTGGCTGGCCTGCCGTTATCAGGTTGAGAACATCATCTATAACCTGTTTGGGGAGACGCAAGGTGGCTTTGTCTTTACCTGCCGCGATCTGGTCGGGTTCAAGTTCGATCGGTTTTCACTGAATACGCAAAACCTGATCATGGAGGGATTGCGTCGGTTCGACGAGCGTTCCCTGTTCATGCGGAAAATCGGTTCGTTGGATGGTTGTCCGAAGGTGTCCGGTACGGTCCCCAAAGAGTTGGGAACCGCTGAAAAGCGTATTCTGCAAACCATCGGCAGCGGCGGGACGGTGACTGAAATCATTCGCGCCTGTGGTTGCGGTGAGTTTGAGGGTCTGCGGTTGTTGCATGGATTGCTGGAAAAACGTCTGGTGCAGATTGAGCCGCCGAAGCCTGTAGCCGCTGCCGGCCCCTTGGCCGAATTGCTGACGATTTTCAACGGAATCCTTACCCTGGTCAGCCAAGAGGTGCTGAAGCACGATCCGCAGTTCCTTGGCGAGGTACGGACTTTTCTGCGCGACCTGCCACATCCCTACGGTCATGTTCTGCGGGATGTTACGGTAACGAAGGATGGGCGACTGGAGGAAAGCCGCATTTTACGTAACTTACAAGGACTTGATGAAATGGAGCAGCGTCGCCTGCTGGTGGATGCGCTTAACGAAGTGGTTTTCATGGAATGCCTGGCTGTGCGTCGGGAACTCGGTCACGAAGCTTCCGCCCCCCTGCTGCAGCGGGTGCAGGAAATTTCCCGTCGGGTGAAAAAACTTATTGGGAGGACGGAATGAAAAATGCGGCTCGCGAGCGTCTGGTGTTCGCACTGGATGTCGATTCTTTTGAGGATGCGGAGAAGTGGGTCAAGCTGCTGCATGAAAAGGTTGGGGTGTTCAAGATCGGCAAGCAGCTGTTTACTCGCTGTGGTCCGGAGGTCGTCCATATGGTGCGCGCCGAAGGGGGCAACGTATTTCTCGACCTGAAGTATCACGATATCCCCAACACCGTGGCCAAGGCCGGGCTGGAGGCTTGCCGGCTCGGTGCCACCATGTTCAACGTCCATGCCTTGGGTGGCTTTGAGATGATGAAGGCTTTGGTCGACGAGGTCAATGCCGAGTGCGCCAAAACCGGTCAGCCCCGGCCGGTCCTGCTGGCGGTCACGATTTTGACATCGTCCAGCGAAGAGACTCTGCAGCAGGTCGGTATCGACCGGCCGATCACCGAGATGGTGCCGCGCTTGGCCCGCCTGGCCAAGGACGCCGGAATGGACGGTGTCGTTGCGTCGCCTCGGGAGGTCGGCTTGATCCGCGAGGTTTGCGGTGAGGATTTCGCCATTGTCACCCCAGGTGTGCGGCCTGCCACTGCGTCGCTGGATGATCAAAAACGCGTGACGACTCCAGGTGATGCCATTAGCGCTGGCGCTGATTACCTGGTGATTGGCCGGCCTATATCAGCCGCAGCTGATCCGGTGGGTGCAGCCGATGCCATTCTTGAAGAGATGGCTGCGGCACTTTCCCAGCGAGGCTGAATGTCCGAATACCTGTGTGGTTTTCATGCGGCCCTGGAAGCTTTGCGGGGACGATATCGTCTGGCTCACGCGCTCTATTTGGATCAGCGTCTGGTGCCGGAGCGGTTGCGCGATCTGGTTGCTTTGGCCGAACAGCAGAAGCTTGAGATCCATCGCGTCAGTCGCAATGAGCTGGAGGAACGAGCCGGCCATTCTCGCCATCAAGGGGTTCTGTTGCACGTGGCGGCGTTCACCTATGCGCCCATGGAGCATCTCGAGCAACGCTGGCGTGCCTCTGGCCAGGCCGCATTTTTCCTGCTCCTGGATGGTATCACCGATCCTCATAATCTTGGCGCTATTTTGCGCAGCGCTGACGCTGCAGGATGTCATGGCGTGATCGTTCCCAAAGATCGCTCCTGCCCGGTCACCGCCGTCGTGGATCGTATCTCGGCTGGCGCATTGGCGCATGTGCCGATATGTCGGGTGACGAATCTGGCGCGTGCCGTTGAGGATTTGAAAAAAATCGGGGTCTGGGTGTATGGACTTGCTGCTGGCGAAGAAAGCAGCTCGTTGTATTCGACCGACATGGCAGGAAACATTGCTCTGGTGGTGGGGAGTGAGGGGAGTGGGCTGCGTCCCAACATCCGTCGTCACTGTGACGGTGTCCTGGAGATCCCTATGGCTGGAGGGGTCTCTTCCCTCAATGCGTCGGTGGCAGCCGGAGTTGCTCTGTTTGAGGTGGTGCGACAGCGGCTCGGCCAAGGGGCGGCCGCGACAAAAAGATAAAAAATAGGGTGCTCCCAGGAGGGAAAGGAGCACCCCGAAAATAAGTGGTGTGTGTGGTAATTCTTATTTTACAAAAAAGATCATTTTTGTCAAGAATTGTGATAGTAAATTTCTCTGCGTCGTCGTCTTTAAATTCTGGTGTTTTTTTTGATTAGAGATAAAAAAACATTGACAATGTTGCCCTGTTTGCATTATAGGTTCAGCTCCGTTAGGCAATGACCGAGAGCAAATAATTTTTTCTTGCAATTGCCAAAACGTTCAGGTATAAAATGCCGCTTGTGCTGGCGTAGCTCAATAGGTAGAGCAGCTGACTTGTAATCAGCAGGTTGCGGGTTCAATTCCTGTCGCCAGCTCCATGAGCTGCAAGGCATGTAGGGCCTTTAAAACTAAATAGCAAGCCGTTTCTTCTGGAGGGGTTCCCGAGTGGCCAAAGGGAGCAGACTGTAAATCTGCCGTCGCAGACTTCGGAGGTTCGAATCCTCCCCCCTCCACCACTTTGACTTACCGGATAAAATCCGATGGTCGTAATCCCAGGAGGCATATGCCGTCAGTACTGGGAGCGAAGATCGCGATGGAGTCCACCAGGCTGCAGATAACAAACACTCTTTGGGCGGGAGTAGCTCAGTTGGCTAGAGCATCAGCCTTCCAAGCTGAGGGTCGCGGGTTCGAGTCCCGTTTCCCGCTCCATATTAAGTGAAAATCTCCGCTGTCGTCAGTGTGATAAGCCCACATAGCTCAGTCGGTAGAGCGCATCCTTGGTAAGGATGAGGTCACCAGTTCAAATCTGGTTGTGGGCTCCATTCACTGCGAGGGGAGATGTTTCTGTTTTCTTTAAGCAAACTCCGTTCGGGCCGCCTCTCACGGCCGGCCGCAATCTTGAGCTTTAAGCGTTTTAAGGAAAAGGGAGGTTGACGCAATGTCCAAAGCCAAATTTGAAAGAACGAAACCCCATGTCAATATCGGGACCATCGGTCACGTCGACCATGGTAAAACCACTCTGACTGCGGCTATCACCAAGGTGCTGGCTCAAAAAGGTCAGGCTGAATTCAAAGCCTTTGACCAGATCGACAATGCACCTGAAGAGCGTGAGCGTGGTATCACCATCGCGACCGCCCACGTCGAATACGAAACTGACAATCGTCACTATGCCCACGTCGACTGCCCGGGCCACGCCGACTACGTCAAGAACATGATCACCGGTGCTGCTCAGATGGACGGCGCCATCCTGGTCGTGTCCGCTGCCGACGGCCCCATGCCCCAGACTCGTGAGCACATCCTGCTCGCTCGTCAGGTCGGCGTTCCCGCCATGGTCGTGTTCCTGAACAAGGCCGACATGGTTGACGATGAAGAACTCCTCGAGCTGGTTGAGCTGGAAGTTCGCGAGCTGCTGTCCGCTTACGATTTCCCAGGCGACGAGATTCCCATTATCAAGGGTTCCGCTCTGAAAGCCCTCGAAGGCGAGCAGAGTGACCTGGGCGAGAATTCGGTTCTCGAGCTGATGGCCGCTGTTGACAGCTACATTCCTCAGCCGGAGCGCGCTGTTGACCGTCCGTTCCTGATGCCGGTCGAAGACGTGTTCTCCATCTCCGGTCGCGGTACTGTCGCCACCGGTCGTGTTGAGCGCGGTATCGTCAAGGTTGGCGAAGAGGTTGAGATCGTCGGCATGAAGGCGACTGCCAAGACCGTCGTCACCGGCGTCGAGATGTTCCGCAAGCTGCTCGATCAGGGCCAGGCCGGCGACAACGTCGGGGTTCTGCTGCGTGGCGTGAAGCGTGAAGACATCGAGCGTGGCCAGGTTCTGGCGAAGCCGGGGAGCATCACTCCGCACACCCGCTTCAAGGCCGAAGCCTACATCCTGACCAAAGAAGAAGGTGGTCGTCATACTCCTTTCTTCAAAGGCTACCGTCCTCAGTTCTACTTCCGTACCACTGACGTGACCGGTGTTGTAGAGCTGCCCGAAGGTGTCGAGATGGTCATGCCTGGCGACAACATCGCCATGACCGTACAGCTGATCACCCCGATCGCTATGGACAAAGAGCTGCGTTTCGCGATCCGTGAAGGCGGCCGCACTGTCGGCGCCGGCGTCGTCAGCGATATCATTGAATAAAATTCAGAGGTAAGAGCAATGCCCAGCCAAAAAATCAGAATTCGTTTAAAAGCTTACGACCACAAACTGCTTGATGTTTCGGTCAATGAGATTGTCGATACGGCCAAACGGACTGGTGCTCGCATCGCTGGCCCTGTACCTCTGCCGACTGTGATTAACAAGTACTGCGTTCTGCGTGGTCCGCACATTGATAAAAAGAGCCGTGAACAGTTTGAGATGCGTACTCATAAGCGTCTGCTGGACATTCTCGAACCCACACAGCAAACGGTTGATGCTTTGATGAAACTCGACCTTTCCGCTGGCGTGGATGTCGAAATCAAACTGTAACAGGCTGTTATTTTTGAAGGTAAGGATATTCCAATGATAAAGGGAATCTTGGGTAAAAAACTGGGAATGACCCAGGTGTTCGCCGCCGACGGTACGCGGATTCCTGTTACGGTTGTCGAGGCCGGCCCTTGTCACGTAATTCAGAAGAAGACCGTCGACAGCGATGGGTACAATGCTGTTCAAGTTGGCTTTGGACCCAAAAAGGCGCAACGCGTCAATAAGCCTATGATGGGTCACTTTAAGAAGGCCGGTCAGGGTGCATACGCGTTCTTGCGTGAATTCCGTGCTGACAATGTTGATGATCTCAACGTTGGTGACGAAATCTCTTGCGGTAGCATCTTTGCTGCTGGCGACATTATCGACGTTGTTGGGAACAGCAAAGGTAAAGGCTTTCAGGGTGTCATCAAGCGTTGGAATTTTGCTGGTGGTCGTTCGACACACGGCTCCATGTTCCATCGCGCGCCGGGTTCGATCGGCGCTAGTGCCTGGCCTTCCCGAGTTTTTAAAGGGAAAAAGATGGCTGGTCAGATGGGTAACGAGACCGTGACCACCCAAAATCTCAAGGTCGTTGATGTTCGTCCCGAACAGAATCTGATTCTGGTCAAAGGCGCCATCCCTGGCCCCAAAAACGGGCTTGTTGTTCTCAAAAAAGGCGTTAAGGCCAAGAAATAAGATTTGACGAAACTGGATTGCGGGAGAAACACCATGGCAAAGATTGCTGTTTTCGATATCAATAAAAACCAGGTTTCCGAACGAGAACTGGTTGACGATATTTTCAATACTGATGTGCGCGGCTACCTTATCCACGATATGGTCCGCTACCAGCTGGCCGCTCGGCGTCAGGGTACCGCAAGCACCAAAACCCGTAGCGAAGTTTCCGGCGGCGGGAAGAAGCCTTACAAACAGAAGGGTACCGGTAATGCCCGTCAGGGTTGTATCCGGGCACCGCATTACGTCGGCGGTGGCGCTGCATTCGGCCCCAACCCTCGGGATTATTCCTTCAAGTTGAACCGTAAAGTTAAAAAGGCCGCTTTGTGCAGCGCTCTTTCGGTCCGCTTTAAAGAAGAGAAGATGACCGTTCTGAATGCGCTTGAAGTGGAAAAAATCAGCACCAAAGGATTCGTCGAAATTCTTAATCGGTTCGGCATTTCTAACGCTCTGGTTGTCATTGAGGGCGATAACCCTGCGGTTATGCTCTCGGCGCGTAACCTGCCCAACGTCAAAGTGCTGCGGGCTGAAGGCGTCAACGTTTACGACCTCATGAAATACCGCAACCTGGTTCTCACCGAGGGAGCCGTTGAACACCTGGAAGGAGCCTTAGGGAAATGAAACCGGTTCACCAGATTATAAAGAAACCGCTGGTTACTGAAAAGACCAGCGAGCAGAAAGAAGCTGGCCAGGTAGTGGCTTTTGAGGTTGCCACCGACGCCAACAAAATCGAAATCAAACAGGCCATTGAAAAAGCTTTCGAGGTCAAGGTGCAGAGCGTTAACACCGTTCTGGTCGCCGGCAAGGCCAAGCGTTTCGGGAAGACGTTCGGTAAGCGTTCCAACCGAAAAAAGGCCTATGTGACCCTGGCTGAAGGCAGCAAGATCGATTTCTTTGGCGTTTAAAGGTTCTGAAATACGTTATACGGAGTTGCGATAATGGCGATCAAAAAGTATAAACCGACCTCGCCTGGTCGTCGAAACATGACCTCCTCGACCTTCGAGGAAATCACGACATCTTCCCCTGAGAAGTCGTTGCTTGTCCCCCTGAAAAAATCTGGGGGACGTAACAACGTCGGGCGGATCACCCAACGGCATACCGGGGGGGGGCATAAGAAAAAGTACCGGATTATTGATTTTAAAAGGGATAAGAAAGAAATCCCGGCCAAAGTCGTCTCCGTGGAATATGACCCTAACCGTTCAGCGCGTATCGCTCTTCTCACCTACGCTGATGGTGAGAAGCGGTATATCCTGGCACCGGTCGGCATCAAAGTTGGTGACACTATCGTTGCCAGCGAAACTGCTGACATCCAACCGGGGAATGCTTTGGCCATTCGTTCTATCCCTTTGGGTACCTGGGTTCACAATGTTGAACTTAAGGTGGGAAAAGGCGGACAGTTGGCTCGCAGCGCAGGCACCTATGCCATGATCGCTGCTAAAGAAGGCAAGTACGCTCAGCTGCGTCTTCCCTCCGGTGAGGTTCGTCTGGTTCTGCAGGACTGCTGCGCAACGGTTGGTCAGGTCAGCAATACTGATCACGAAAATGTCAAAATCGGTAAAGCCGGTCGTAATCGTTGGCTCGGTAAACGTCCTCAGTCCCGTGGCGTTGCCATGAACCCAGTTGACCATCCCCATGGTGGTGGTGAAGGTAAGAGCTCCGGTGGCCGTCATCCTGTCACTCCTTGGGGTGTTCCGACCAAGGGTTACAAGACTAGAAGCAATAAGCGTACGGACCGTTTCATCGTTCGGCGCCGCACCAAGTAATTATCATTCGTAAAGTTTGGACTTATAGATAGAGGAGACCGCAGTGGCAAGATCAATTAAAAAAGGACCCTATGTCGAGCCCAGCCTTTCGCGGAAGATTGATTTGGAAGCGGGCCCTAACGTGAAGCAGGTTATTAAAACCTGGTCCCGCCGCTCCACCATTCTTCCTGAGTTTGTTGGCTATACCTTTGCCGTTCATAACGGCAGAAAATTCATTCCGGTATTCGTTACCGAGAATATGGTTGGCCACAAGCTGGGCGAATTCGCTCCGACCCGTACTTACTACGGCCACGGCGCTGATAAGAAAAGCAAAGTTAAGAAGAAATAAAGGTTTCGCAGAGGAGTTTTAATCAATGGAAGCCAGAGCCAAACTGAGTTACGCGCGTCTTTCTCCCCAGAAGACCCGGTTGGTTGTAGACCTGGTGCGCGGCAAAAAAGTTCAGGATGCTTTAAATATTCTGAAGTTATCCCCGCAGAAAGCCGCCGCCGTGGTGTCCAAACTGGTGAGTTCAGCGGTAGCGAACGCCGAGCAGAAGGGTGTCGCTGATGTCGATCGGCTGTATGTGAAGACCATCATGGTCGATCAGGGGCCTGCGCTGCGCAGATTTCTGCCGCGTGCCCAAGGTCGGGCCACGAAGATTCGTAAACCTACCAGTCACGTTACCGTTGTACTTGACGAGAAGTAAGCATTTGAGGAGGTGATAGTTTGGGCCAGAAAGTTCATCCAGTAGGGTTTCGTTTGGGGGTTATCCGCACTTGGGAATCCAAGTGGTTCGCGACGGCTGACTATGCCAGTCTGTTGCATGAGGATCTCAAGCTGCGTAACTACCTGAAGAAGCGTCTCTATCACGCTGGCATCTCGAAAATCGAGATCGAGCGTGCTGCGAGTAAAGCCAAGATCAACATCTTTGCGGCTCGTCCCGGTATTATCATCGGTAAGCGTGGGGCTGAAGTTGAGGCGCTCAAAAAAGAGCTGGCCAAACTCACCGACAAAGAAGTGTTTATCAATATTCAGGAAGTTCGTAAGCCTGAGATTGATGCTCAGTTGGTTGCTGAAAACGTTGCCTTGCAACTTGAACGGCGTGTTGCCTTCCGTCGCGCCATGAAAAAGAGCGTGAGCCAGTCCTTGAAGTTCGGAGCTCAGGGTATCAAAATTACCTGCTCCGGTCGTCTCGGCGGCGCTGAAATGAGCCGTACCGAGTGGTACCGTGAGGGGCGTGTTCCTCTGCACACTCTGCGCGCTGATATCGATTACGGTTTCGCGGAAGCTAAAACCACCTACGGAATCATTGGCGTCAAGGTCCTTATTTTTAAGGGCGAAGTGCTCGCCAAGGACCTCTAGGATAAAGGGATAGGAGTTTTGCTGCCATGTTAATGCCCAAAAAGGTTAAACATAGAAAGACATTTAAAGGGCGTATGAAGGGCGCCGCCCAACGTGGGACCGAAATCAGCTTTGGCGATTACGGCCTGCAGGCTACCAATTGCGGCTGGCTGTCCTCTCGGCAGATCGAGGCCGCTCGTCGTGCCATGACCCGCTATATCAAGCGTGGTGGGAAGATCTGGATTCGAGTATTCCCTGACAAGCCCTTGACTCGTAAGCCGGCCGAAACCCGTATGGGTAAGGGGAAAGGTTCTCCTGAAAGCTGGGTTGCCGTTATCCGTCCCGGCATGATGCTTTACGAAATGCAGGGTGTTGATCAGGCGACCGCTCAAGAGGCCTTCCGCCTGGCAGCTCACAAACTGCCGGTGAGCACCAAGTTTGTAATGAGGGAGGAACTGGCAAATGAAGGCTAATGAAATCAGAGACCTCAGTGTTGAGGATCTGCAGACCAAGAATCGTGAACTTGAAACTGAACTGTTCAATCTTAAGTTCCAGCTTCACACCGGACATCTCGAGAATACAGCGCGAATTTCCCAGATTCGAAAAGACATCGCACGCGTAAAAACCGTGCTTCGGGAAAAACTCGCATAGGATAAACAGGCGAGGACATTTATATGGCGACAGAGAGAGGCAATCGGAAATCCCGGATCGGGATCGTAACCAGCAACAAGATGGACAAGACCGTCGTTGTGAAGGTCGACCAGCTTGTGATGCATCCCGTGTATAAGAAATATGTTAAGCGCCGCGTGACCTGTAAGGCTCACGATGAGGCGAACAGCTGCTCCGTCGGCGACAAAGTGTTGATCGTGGAGACCAGGCCGCTGTCCCGGGACAAGCGGTGGAGAGTCCGCGAGATTCTCGAAAAGAACGTTATCGTTTAGGAGATATAAGCCATGATTCAAATGCAGTCGATGCTTGACGTGGCGGACAATTCCGGTGCACGGAAACTGTGCTGCATCAAGGTACTGGGCGGTTCCAAACGGAAATACGCCGGCCTTGGTGACATCATAATCTGTTCCGTCAAGGAGGCGCTGCCCAACTCCAAGGTAAAAAAGGGCGATGTCGTCAAAGCCGTTATCGTTAGGACCGCCAAGGAAGTGGCCCGTCCTGACGGTTCGAGTATCCGTTTCGATAAGAACTCCGCTGTGGTTATCAACAATGCTGGGGAGCCCATCGGAACTCGTATCTTCGGACCTGTTGCCCGTGAACTCCGTGCGCGCCGTTTTATGAAGATTGTTTCTCTGGCGCCGGAAGTTCTTTAAATACAAGTCTGAATTGGGAGATAGGTAAAGATGGCGGCAAACAAGCTTCACGTTAAAAAAGATGACCTGGTCATGGTCCTTACGGGCAAGGATAAAGGGAAAACCGGCAAAGTGCTGCGGACTTTTCCCGAAAAGAGCCGGTTGATCGTTGAGAATATCAACATGGTCAAGCGTCATACCAAAGGCGGCCGTGGTCAGCAGGAAAGTGGCATTGTTGAAAAAGAGGCTGCACTGGCCATTTCCAATGTCCTGCTGGTATGCGGTAGCTGCAATAAAGCCACCAGAACCGGCATTCGGACTCTGGAGGACGGTAGCAAGGCGCGTTTCTGTAAAAAATGCAACGAAATTGTGGATAAATAACGGAGGATTTCCATGGCCAGACTAAAAGAAATGTACCAGGCCGAACTGGTTCCTCAGCTGCAGAAAGACCTCCAGCTAAAGAATGTGATGGAAGTCCCCCGTATTGAAAAGATCGTTGTCAATATGGGCCTCGGCGAAGCAATTCAGAATATCAAAATTCTTGAATCGGCCGTTGAGGAACTGACCCAGATTACCGGTCAGAAGGCGGTTGTGACCAAGGCTAAAAAATCGATTGCGACCTTTAAACTGCGTGAAGGAATGCCTATCGGCTGCATGGTTACCCTGCGCCGTGAGCGCGCTTACGAATTCCTTGACCGCCTGGTCAATATCGCCCTGCCTCGCGTCAGGGACTTTAAAGGGGTCTCGCCCAAAGCCTTTGATGGTCGTGGCAACTATACCCTGGGCATTCGGGAACAGATTATCTTCCCGGAAATCGATTTCGAAAAAATCGATAAGGTCAAGGGTTTGAACATCACCATCGTTACGACGGCAAAGAACGACGAAGGGGCCCGGGCATTGCTCACCTCTCTCGGCATGCCGTTCCGTAAATAAGACTCAAGGCGAGCGGAGGAAAACGTGGCAAAGAAATCTATGATGATCAAGGCCCAGCGGCCTAAGAAATTCAAGGTCCGGGATTACAACCGCTGTCCGCTGTGCGGGCGTCCTCGCGCTTATTATCGGAAATTCGATATGTGCAGGATTTGTCTGCGCAAGCTGGCGTCCGAAGGCAAGATTCCGGGCGTTGTTAAATCGAGCTGGTAAAGAGAAAGCAAGGAGCTACATCCATGGCAATGACTGATCCTATCGCGGACATGCTGACCCGCATCCGTAACGCGGGGCTGGCCAAACACCAAAAGGTGGACGTCCCGTCTTCCAATATTAAAGTTGCCATCGCCACGGTGCTGAAGGACCAGGGATACATCAAAAACTTCAAAAGCATCGCCGATGACAAGCAGGGGGTCCTGCGGATCTACCTGAAATTCGACAATGAAAACCGCCATGTGATCCATGAGATCAATCGGGCCTCGACTCCTGGTCGTCGGCTTTATGTCGGCAAGGACGAGATCCCCATGGTGAAGAATGGTCTGGGGTGCGCGATCATTTCCACATCCCAGGGCGTTCTGGCCGACACCGCTGCACGCGAAGCACAGGTTGGCGGTGAGCTGATCTGTACTGTGTGGTAATCGGTTGAGTTAAAGGAGCGATTACAATGTCGAGAATTGGAAAGAAACCCATTGCCATTCCGTCAGGTGTGGAAGTGGCAATGAAGGGTGGACAAATTACTGTTAAAGGGCCAAAGGGTAACCTTGGCATCAATGTCCCTGCGGGTGTTGATGTTTCCATCCAGGCAGACACCGTTAACATCGCTGCTCAAGAAGGGCAGAAAAATGGTGGTGCCATGCAGGGGCTTACCCGGACCCTTATCGCTAACATGGTTGATGGGGTAACCAAAGGCTTTGAGCGTGTTCTTGAAATCAGCGGCGTCGGTTATCGTGCCGAGGTTAAAGGAACGACTCTGGCTTTGGCTTTGGGTTATTCCCATCCCATCGAATATCCTCTGCCCCAAGGCATTACTGCCGAAGTGGAAAAGCAGACCAAGATCACTCTGCGCGGCATTGACAAGCAACTGCTTGGTGCCACAGCGGCTAAGATCAGATCCTTCCGGGGTCCTGAGCCTTACAAAGGTAAAGGGATTAAATACGCCGAAGAGCGGATTCTCCGTAAGGCTGGTAAAACTGGCAAAAAGTAAGCTGATTTTCGTTTAAGGAGAATATACTGTGAACGCCGCTGAGGAAAGACGTACAGCACGCTCTAAAAGACAGGTCCGGGTTCGCCGCAAGGTTAAAGGTACTGAGGAACGCCCCCGGCTCAGTGTGTTCCGGAGCGCAAAACACATCTACGCGCAGATTATCGAAGACACCACTGGCCGCACCTTGGCCACTGCATCGACGGTAGCCAAAGACATTGCCGATGGTCAAAAGTACACTGGGAATGTCGAGGCTGCTAAAGCCGTAGGGACCGCGATTGCCAAGAAGGCCTTGGAACAGAACATCAAACAGGTGGTCTTTGATCGGAACGGTTTCCTTTACCATGGCCGGGTCAAAGCCCTTGCCGATGCAGCCCGGGAAGCCGGACTGTCTTTTTAGTGAAGGAGGATCACTTTGCTTCGCATCGACCCAAATGATTTGAACCTGACTGATCGGGTTATCCACATTAACCGCTGCGCCAAGGTTGTAAAAGGGGGGCGTCGTTTCAGCTTCTCTGCCCTGGTTGTAGTAGGTGACGGACAAGGTTATGTCGGCTACGGCCTTGGCAAAGCTAAGGAAGTTCCCGAGGCAATTCGCAAAGGGGTGGAGCGGGCTAAAAAAAGCCTGGTCAAAGTTCCTCTTCAGGAACGTTCCATTCCTTTTGACGTCCTTGGCAAATTCGGGGCTGGCAAGGTATTGCTGAAACCCGCTTCTGCAGGTACCGGTGTTATCGCTGGTGGTGCTGTTCGCGCCGTCCTTGAAGTGGCAGGTGTTGGAGATATTCTTTCCAAATGCCTTGGTTCCAACAATCCCCACAATATGGTTAAAGCGACTCTGGACGCACTTAAGCAGCTCCAGTCCCCCGACGAGATCATGCAGCGTCGCGGCGTCGGTAGCAACGACGAAGCCTAATTAGGGAAACAGGGAGTCTTGTTATGGCGGAAAAAATCAGAGTGACCCTGAAGCGCAGTGGCATTGGGCGGAAAGAGTACTTTACCAAAGTACTCAAAGGAATGGGTTTGACCAAATTGCATAAAACGGTTGAACTGCCTGACACTCCGGAAGTCCGTGGGATGATCCGGAAGGTTTCCCATATGGTAGCCGTTGACGAATAAATTAGAACTAAGGATTGCGGACATGGATTTGAGCAATTTGAAACCGGCACTCGGTTCGACCAAAGATCGCAAACGGATTGGCCGTGGTCATGGTTCCGGCACCGGGAAAACCGCCGGCAAAGGACATAAAGGGCAAAAGGCACGTTCGGGCGGCAGTGTAAAGGCTGGCTTTGAGGGTGGCCAGATGCCTATGCATCGGCGTCTTCCTAAGCGTGGTTTTACCTCGCTGGATAAAAAAGTCTACGCACTGGTCAATCTGCGTGACTTGGAACTTTTCGAAGCTGGCAGCATTGTTGATGTGCAGGCTCTTGGTAAAGCGGGCCTTGTGAAAAAAGTCGAAGATGGCATCAAGATCCTGGGCGACGGCGAGCTCACCAAGGCTCTGACCGTCAAGGCACACAAATTCAGCAAGTCGGCCCTGGAAAAGATTGCAGCGGCCGGCGGTACAGCCGAGGTCATCGAACGTGATTAAAAGCATCCAGAATATCTTCAGTATTCCCGAATTGCGTCGGCGCATTCTGTTTACCCTTGGAATGCTTGCTGTTTACCGGGTCGGTTGTCATGTGCCAACTCCTGGTGTTGATGCTCAGGTCCTTGCCCGGTTCTTTGAAGGAACCGAGGGAACACTGTTGGGTCTGGTAAGTGCGTTTACCGGTGGTGCTTTGCAGCGTATGACTGTTTTTGCACTCGGTATTATGCCTTACATCAGTGCCTCGATTATTCTGCAACTGCTTACCGTCGTTTTTGAACCTGTCGAAAGGTTGTCCAAAGAAGGTGAGCAGGGTCGTAAAACCCTGACCCGGTGGACCCGTTATGGTACGGTTCTTCTCTCGGTTATCCAGGGGGCCGGTATTGCTGTCGGTCTGCAAACCATGCGTGGACCTGCTGGCGAATTGGTTGTGCCAGACCAAGGGGTCGGCTTTATTCTGCTCACGGTAATCACTTTGACAGCCGGTACTGCTTTCATTATGTGGCTTGGCGAGCAGATCACCGAGCGAGGCATAGGCAACGGCATCTCGTTGATTATTTTCGCTGGAATTATTGCCAACTTGCCTTCTGCTGTCGTTAACTCTATTCGGTTGCTGAACACTGGTGCGATGTCTCCTTTTGTCATGTTGGCTATTTGTGCCATCATGGTGGTGGTAGTCTGGTGCATCATTTATCTTGAGCGTGCTCAGCGCCGCGTTCCTATCCACTACGCCAAGCGGGTAGTTGGGATGCGCAGTTATGGCGGTCAGACCAGCCACTTGCCGTTGAAAATTAACATGAGTGGCGTTATCCCACCCATCTTTGCGTCGTCGATCATCATGTTCCCCGCAACGGTTGCAAACTTGGTTGACATCCCATGGGTGCAGCAGGTTGCTTCCTGGATGGTACCTAGCCACTGGCTTTACAACCTTTTTTTCGTTGCATTTATAGTTTTCTTCTGTTATTTCTACACGGCTGTAACATTCAACCCTGTCGATGTTGCTGAAAACGTCAAAAAACAGGGGGGTTACATACCCGGCATCCGTCCTGGCAAGGCAACTGCTGAATACATTGATGTTGTACTCAGTCGGCTGACTTTTGCCGGTGCTATTTATGTGTCGGCGGTTTGTGTTTTGCCTACCTTCCTTATCGGTCAGTTCAATGTACCTTTCTGGTTCGGTGGAACTTCCCTGCTGATCGTTGTCGGTGTTGGGTTGGATACCGCAGCTCAGATCGAGGCACATCTGATCTCCCGGTCATATGAAGGTTTTATGAAGGGCGTCACGATCAAAGGACGCCGTGGATAATAAATTGGGGAAACTGCTATGAAATTGATTCTGCTTGGCCCTCCCGGCGCTGGTAAGGGGACTCAGGCCAAGATGTTAACTGATCGCTTCGGTATTCCGCAGATTTCTACTGGTGATATTCTGCGTGCCGCAGTGAAAGAAGGGACTCCTATGGGGGTCAAAGCTAAGTCCTTTATGGATGCCGGTGGGCTCGTTCCTGATGAAGTCGTTGTCGGGATAGTTCAAGAGCGGTTGGAAAAAGCTGATTGTAAGACCGGTTTCATTTTGGATGGATTTCCTCGGACCGAGGCTCAGGCTGATGCGCTCAAAGCGACTCTCCGGGGAATGGATAAGAATCTTGACGCAGTGATCTCTCTCGAGGTTGATATTGAGGCCTTGGTTGAGCGGTTGACTGGGCGGCGAACTTGCAAGGACTGCGGCAAGGGCTATCACATTAAATTTGATCCTCCTCAGGAGATGAATCGTTGTGATGCTTGTGGTGGCGCCTTGTTTCAGCGCGATGATGACCGGGAAGCCACGATCCGTAAAAGACTTGACGTTTATAACCAACAAACACTGCCCCTGGTTAACTATTACCGGCAGGGCGGGTTGTTGATCAGCATCGACGGGATGCTTGATATTGACGAAGTTCAACGGCAGATTCTGACGGCTATTCAGGGGAAATAACCCGTGATTACCCTTAAGTCCCGCAAGGAGCTTGATTTGATGCGGGCTGCCGGCAAGATCGTCGCTGAAATACTTGAAGTTCTTAAGGAACGCGTAATTCCCGGGATTACCACCCGGGAATTAGACATTCTTGCCGAAACCGAGACGATCAAACGCAAAGCAAAACCGGCATTTAAAGGCTATGGAGGCTTTCCGTTTTCAATCTGTGCCTCGCCGAACGAAAAAGTCGTTCACGGGTTCGCTGATGATGTGCCTTTGAAAGAAGGTGACTTCCTCAGTATTGATTTCGGTGTGATATATAAAGGATTTTACGGTGACGCTGCTGTAACTTTGCCTGTCGGTGCAATCTCCGAAGCAAAACAAAAGCTGATGGATGTCACACGTGAATCACTGGTTTTGGGTATCCGTCAGGCGGTGGTTGGCGGTCATTTGTCTGATATCTCGCATGCCGTTCAAAGCCATGTGGAACAGTTCGGCTTCGGGGTTGTTCGTGAGTTTGTCGGGCATGGGATCGGGCGTCAACTTCATGAGGCACCTCAGATTCCAAACTTTGGTAGCCCTGGGCAAGGTCCTAAGCTTAAACCCGGCATGACGTTGGCCATTGAGCCAATGATCAATATGGGGGCTCCCGGAGTGAGAATCCTGGCTGATGGGTGGACCGCAGTCACGGTAGATGGTAAACCGTCGGCCCATTTTGAACACACAGTGGCCGTAACGGAAAACGGACCTGAAATACTTACGCGACTTTAATCGTTACAGATCCATTCGGTAGTCGAAGGGTCTTAATAGATTTTGGTAAAGAAGTTTGCATGTAAAGGAACATACCCATGAAAGTCCGAGCATCGGTAAAAGCGATCTGCGACAAATGCAAGATCATCAAGCGGAAGGGAATTGTCAGGATTATCTGCGAGAACCCCAAGCACAAGCAAAGACAGGGATAACGGATTTAGGAGGATCTCACATTGGCACGCATTGCTGGTATTGACTTACCGAGAAACAAAAGGATTGAGGTGGCTCTCACCTACATCTACGGGATCGGCCGCTCCTCTTCCCAGGAAATCCTGACCAAAGCTGGGGTTGACATGAACACCCGTACGGATGACCTGACGGAAGCTGAAGTTGCCCAGATTCGTGAAACGATCGACCGCGAATTCAAGGTTGAAGGTGATTTGCGGCGTGATATTTCCATGAACATCAAGCGCCTCATGGATCTTGGCTGCTACCGTGGTTTGCGCCATCGTCGCGGGCTGCCTGTGCGTGGTCAGAAAACCAAGACCAACGCCCGCACCCGTAAAGGTCCCCGGAAGACCGTTGCCGGTAAGAAGAAATAATTGGAGGAACGATGGCTAAGACGGGCAGAAGAGTTGTAAAGAAGGCAAAAGAGAAAAAAAATGTAGCCAATGGGGTAGCCCATATCCAGGCTACTTTCAATAACACCATCGTGACCATTACCGATGTGAGCGGAAACGTCATCTCCTGGTCTACTGCTGGTGGAATGGGCTTCAAAGGTTCGCGTAAAAGCACTCCCTTTGCTGCGCAGATCGCCGCCGAGGACGCAGCCAAAAAGGCTATGGAACATGGCATGCGGTCCGTTGAGGTATGTGTCAAAGGTCCCGGTTCCGGCCGTGAGTCTGCTCTGCGCGCGTTGCAGTCGGCTGGCCTGAATATCACCATGATCAAGGACGTAACCCCCATTCCTCACAATGGGTGCCGTCCGCCGAAACGCAGAAGAGTCTAACCACATAAGGAGGACGAAAGTTGGCTAGATATACCGGGCCTGTCTGCCGTCTGTGCAGAAGGGAAAACATGAAGCTGTTCCTCAAGGGGGACAGATGCCATACCGATAAGTGTGCTGTTGAACGTCGCAACTACGCTCCGGGCCAACATGGCCAGGGTCGTGTGAAAGTCAGCGACTACGGCACTCAGTTGCGCGAAAAGCAGCGCATGAAACGTACCTACGGTCTGCTTGAAGGACAATTCCGTCGTTACTTTGAAAAAGCTGACCGCATGAAAGGCGTGACCGGTGAGAACCTGTTGGTTCTGCTGGAAAGACGCCTTGACAGCATGGTCTATCGCCTTGGGTTTGCCGCTTCTCGTAATGAAGCCCGCTCCCTCGTGCGCCAGGGGCATTTCGCTGTTAATGGTCGCAAGGTAAACATCCCCTCCTATTCGGTGCGGGTTGGTGACACCATCGAGCTTCGCGAAAAGAGCCGTCAGGTCGCCCGTATTAATGAGGCTCTCGACGGTGTGATGCGTCGCGGGATTCCTTCTTGGGTTGAACTCGACCGCAACGCCTTTAAAGGGACTGTTAAAACCTTGCCGGTTCGCGAAGAGATGACGACCCCGGTCTTCCAGGAACACCTGGTTGTCGAACTTTACTCCAAGTAAAGACTGACTCCCGGCAGCTGATACCTCAACATGGAGGACACGAATGTATAAAAACTGGAGAGATCTGATCAAGCCCAAGCGCCTCCAGATTGAAACAGATACCCTGTCCGAGACCTACGGAAAGTTTTATGCTGAGCCTTTTGAGCGTGGATTCGGGACTACCCTGGGGAGTTCCCTGCGGCGTATCCTGCTCTCCTCTTTGCAAGGTGCGGCTATCACCTCCGTTCGTTCCAAGGGGGTTCTGCATGAATTCTCCACGATCCCCGGCGTGACTGAAGATGTAACCGATATCATCCTCAATCTCAAAGGGGTTCTGTTGAAGCTTCACGGCAATGAAAGCCGTAATATCCGGATTGTTAAAAAAGGTGCCGGCACCATTACCGCTGGTGACATCATCACTGATTCCCAGGTGACCATCCTTAATCCGGAACATCACATTGCAACCTGCTCAAAGGAAGCTGATGTGGAGATGGACATGGTCGTTTCCATGGGCAAGGGTTACGTGCCTGCGGAACGTAATCGGGACGAAAAAGCTCCTGTGGGTACTATTCCCATCGACGCTATTTTTTCTCCGATCCACAAGGTCAACTTTACAGTGACCAATGCCCGTGTCGGTCAAATTACTGATTACGATAAGCTGATTCTTGAAGTGTGGACTGATGGCAGCGTTCGTCCTGAAGACGCTGTTGCCTATGCTGCTAAAATTCTTAAGGAGCAACTGCAGATTTTTATCAATTTTGATGAAGAACTGGAGCCTGAAGAGCCTGAAAGCAGCGAAGAAAGCCGTAAGATCAACGAGAACCTGTACCGCAGCGTTGAAGAGCTTGAGCTTTCCGTGCGTAGCGCCAACTGCCTGAAGAACGCCGACATTAAGCTGATCGGGGAACTGGTGCAGAAGAGCGAAGCAGAAATGCTCAAGACCCAGAACTTTGGGCGCAAATCTCTCAACGAGATCAAGGACATTCTCGCTGAAATGGGCCTGTCTCTGGGAATGAAGTTGGAAAACTTCCCTGACCCGGAATACCTCAAGATGATCCAAAAAGGTGATGAAGAAATTTAGGGTTCAGGCCCGAAGGAAATAGACAGAAAGGACCAATGAACGATGCGCCATAATAAATCCGGCAGAAAGCTTGGCCGCAACTCCAGCCACCGTTCGGCCATGATGAGAAATATGGTGACCTCCCTCATCGAACATGAGCGGATCACTACCACTGATTGTCGGGCCAAGGAATTGCGCAAGATTGCCGACCGTATGATTACCCTTGGTAAACGTGGCGATCTGCACGCTCGCCGTCAGGCGCTGCAGGTTATGCGTGATAAAGACGTTGTTGCCAAATTGTTTGAGCGGATTGCTCCTCGTTTTCAGGAGCGTCCCGGTGGGTACACTCGTATCCTCAAGCTTGGTAACCGCCTCGGTGACAATGCTTCCATGTCTATTATTGAACTCGTGGAAGAGGAATTCACTCCCCGTCCTCGCAAAGCCGCGCCTGCTGCCCCGGCAGTTGCCGCCGCTCCGGTTGTAGAACCCGAGGTCGCTGAAGCTGTCGAAGAAAACTCTGCAGTTGCGGAAGAGTCTGCGACAGAGGAAACTGAAGAAAAAGACGCTTAAACGGAACACGCATCCGTAGCGGCTTAATTTGGAAAAGGCAGGGGGCATCCCCTGCCTTTTTTATTGCCGGTGTGTTACTTGACCGGATGAAAATTTCCGTGCTAAGGTTACCTATTTTTCTCAGAGGAGAAAGTATGGTCACGCCATCCTTGGATGAATTTCTCGCTCTCGCCGAGAGGGGGAATCTGATACCGGTCTATCGCGAAATTCTCGCGGATATGGAGACCCCGGTTTCAGCATTTAAAAAGATTGATAACGGCAACACCTCATTCCTGCTCGAAAGTATCGAAGGGGGAGAAAAGTGGGCTCGCTATTCCTTTCTGGGGAGTGGTCCGGCGAGGATTTTCCGTTGTCGTGGCCAGCACTATGAAATCCTCAATGGCGGGGAAATAGAAGAACAGGGGGAGAGCAAGGATCCTCTCGATGTCATGCGTCGCTTCATGGCGCCTTATCATCCCGTCGAGGTTGAGGGTCTGCCGCGGTTTTTTGGCGGGTTTGTCGGCTATCTTGGCTATGACATGATCCGTTTCATTGAGGACATCCCGGATCTCAAACCCCGCACCATTGGCGCTTTTGATGCCTGCTTCTTGTTGACGGAAAAACTCCTAATCTTTGATAATATGCGGCAGAAGATCAAGGTCGTCTGCAATGTTCATCTGACCGCAAATTGTGATCCGCGTCGTGCCTACCAGGATGCGGTTGCTGCCATCGACGAGTTGATCGAGCAGTTGCGCCAACCGTTGCCGGCCCGCCAGAAGGCATCCTCGAACAATCAACGAGTAGATTTCACAGCCAACTTCAGCGTAGACCAGTTCAAAACCGCGGTAGAGCGTTGTAAGGAATATGTCCGAGCTGGTGATGTCATCCAGATCGTTCTGTCCCAGCGTTTTTCCGCCGATCTTGCAGCTGATCCGTTCGATATCTACCGAGCTTTACGGACGATCAACCCCTCGCCTTACATGTTTTTCCTGCGTTTCGAAGACACCCTTGTCATCGGCGCCTCCCCTGAAGTCCTGGTGCGCAAGGAAGGGGACATGGTCGAAGTCCGGCCGATTGCCGGGACCAAGCCGCGCGGTGCAACTCCTGTCATTGACCAAGCTCTGGAGAAAGAATTACTCGGTGATCCCAAGGAGCGGGCCGAGCATATTATGCTGGTCGACCTTGGCCGCAATGACTTGGGTCGAGTCTGTCGTACTGGCTCGGTAAAGGTCAGTGAGTTGATGGTCATCGAGCGCTATTCGCACGTCATGCACATTGTTTCAAACGTGCAGGGGACCCTGCAGCCTGGGCTGGACGCCTTTGATGTGTTTCGTGCGACTTTCCCGGCCGGAACCCTGTCGGGAGCGCCGAAAATTCGTGCTATGGAAATCATTGAAGAGCTTGAACCGTCCCGGCGTGAGGTTTATGGCGGGGCTGTTGGTTATTTTTCCTTTTCCGGCAACATGGACATGGCCATTGCGATTCGCACCCTGGTTGTCCAGGGTAATCGCATCCACCTTCAGGCTGGTGCCGGCATTGTTGCTGATTCCGATCCCGAAGCCGAATATCAGGAGACTCTGAACAAAGCCCGAGGGGTCCGCAAGGCCGTTGAACTCGCTATGGGAGGCTTGGACTAACATGCTCCTGATGATAGATAATTACGATTCTTTTACCTACAACCTGGTTCAGTACCTGCGTGAACTGGGCGAAGAGGTTCAGATTTACCGTAACGACAAAATTACTGTGGCGGAAATCGAGGCCAAACGTCCGCAACGGCTGGTGGTCTCTCCCGGGCCGTGCTCACCAACTGAAGCCGGTATTTCCGTTGAGGCCATCCAGTCTCTAGCCGGTAAACTGCCGATTCTCGGTGTTTGCCTCGGCCACCAATCCATGGGCTATGCTTTCGGTGGCAAGATAATTCGGGCTGCCTCTTTGATGCATGGCAAGACCAGTCCCATTCATCATGACGGTCAGGGGCTGTTTGAAGGGTTGAGTAATCCGTTTGATGCGACCCGTTACCATTCCTTGGTCGTAGAACGTGCTTCGCTGCCGTCGTGTCTGAAAATTACCGCCTGGACCGAGGACGGCGAAATCATGGGGATGGAGCATACTTCGTTGCCGTTGTGGGGTGTTCAATTTCATCCCGAGTCGATTCTGACGGTGGAGGGGAAGTCCCTATTGCAGAACTTCCTGACCATGACTGCCTGATAGGGGGAGAAAATGATCAAAGCTGCGATTGCTAAAGTCGTCGAACGCCAGGATTTGTCTGAAGCCGAGATGATCGACGTCATGAATCAGATCATGGGAGGAGAGGCGACTCCCGCCCAGGTCGGTTCATTCATTACCGCCCTGCGTATGAAAGGCGAAACCGTAGCTGAGATTACCGGAGCTGCCAAGGTTATGCGCGCCCGTGCTACTCCGATCCGGGTCGGCAAGGTTCTTGACCTGGACCGTGATGAAATCAATATCGATCGGGAAACGATCATCGATACCTGCGGCACTGGCGGTAGTGGCACTAAGAGTTTCAATATCTCCACCACTACGGCATTTGTTGTCGCGGCTTGCGGTGTTAAGGTTGCTAAGCATGGCAACCGTTCCATTTCCTCAGCTTGTGGCAGCGCTGATGTTCTTGAAAAACTTGGGGTCAACCTGGATGTCTCGACTGAGGTCGTTGAACGCTGTATCGCCGAGGTGGGGGTCGGCTTCCTGTTTGCCCCGGCGTTGCACGGTGCAATGAAATACGCCATCGGACCGCGGCGGGAAATCGGTATCCGGACGATTTTCAATATTCTCGGGCCATTGACCAATCCGGCAGGCGCCGATCGCCAGGTCCTGGGAGTCTATCGTCGTGACTTGGTGGCGACTCTGGCCAAGGTTTTGGTCGGGCTCGGTTGCCGGCGTGGTTTTGTGGTGCACGGCAGCGACGGCATGGACGAAATCACTCTGACCGGACCGACCGCTGTGGCAGAGATTGAAGGGACAAACGTCAAAGAGTACGACATCAAGCCTCAGGATTTCGGTTTTTCCGTCTGCCCTTTATCTGATCTGCAAGGGGGAGACGCGAGCGACAATGCCGGGATTGTCGCGGCCATCCTGGGTGGCCAGGCTGGGCCCAAACGAGATGTGGTTGTCTTGAACAGCGCCTATGCTCTGGTTGCAGCCGGCGTGGCGATGGATGTTGCTGAGGGGATCAAGCGCGCCAGCCAAGTCCTAGATAATGGCCAGGCTAAGGCAAAATTGGATGGTCTGGTACGGATGACCCAATAGGGTTAGCGAAGTTCCTGACGCAGAGAACGAGAATAGGCAAGGCTTTGGCGTAACCGCCATGGCCCCGTGGCAACTCAGCCTTAACTAGGGTTAATCAGTTTTGGAAACCAACGGAAAACGATGACCGATACCCCAGATATCCTGAAGAAAATCGTTGCGCACAAGCGTGAAGAAGTGGCCGCTGCCAAGGCGAAGTTTTCGCTTCAACGGATGCTTGAACTGGTAGAGAAGGATATTGCCGGGAAGGAACCTGTCCGGATTTCAACATTCCATGCCACTGCAGAGGCTGATTGTGAGCTATTGATGACGGAGGCAGTGAATCGCTTCAACCCGGTTGAGACCATTACGACCTTTGTCAGCCCGGTGATTGGCTCACACACCGGTCCTGGTACCGTCAGCATCGCCTATATGGCGGGTTAGTTCACAGCCAACCGCGTAATCCGTAAATCAACAACCCCAGGTATTCTTTGAGGGCATTGGTGGTTAAACCCAATGAACTTGCATTTGGCAGCAGATAGATCAAGACCTCATCAGCGCCAGGTTTGAAGGTGCTGTGCCAATTTTGTTCGGTGACCGTAAAGTCCACCGGTGCCGGGACCACCTCAATGCCTTGTTGCTCAAACAGTGCGACAGAACGGGGCATATGAATGGCAGAGGTCACCAGGATAATTCGGTGGACATCTTTTTCTTTCAGGATTTCGGCTGAATACAGGGCATCTTCATAGGTGTTTTCTGAATTAGGCTGCTGCCAGATGACTTCATTCGGCACACCAGTTAGAATCAGCAGTTCTGTCATCTCTGCCGCAGGTGTGTCCCCGCGTGATTCGCTGAATTCCAGGTTGCCACCGCTGACCAGGATATTGGGCGCGAAGCCTTCTTTGTAGAGTTTTGCGGCATACAGCACGCGATCACCAGCCCCGTTGACTTCGGTCATCGGGCGGGGATAATCTGCTGATTCGGTTCCGCCGCCCAGCAGAACAATGACCTCAGCTTGCGGCATGGGAATTGGTGGCAGATTCTGCCATTCCAAAGAACGCGCCAGGCTAAAGCTGACCCAGCGATTGCTCGCCAGCCATAAAAGCACCAGAGCTGTGATCAGCAACCCACGACGCCATTGGCGGCGTTTTTCCAGGATAAGGACCAGGATCAGCAGGATACAGGCTAATCCGAGCGGGTAGATGAACAGGGGTAATAACTTACTGAGGTATACAAACATGAGGGTCTGTCCTTTTGTTGATTAATCTTTACGGAGAAAGCTGGATGATCCCGTTTGCATCCACCTGAAAGGCTAATTCGCCTACGATGTAGATCCCAATGGGGCAGACGTTATCCGCCGTCAGGTCGAGGATGGCGTTCAAGATCTGCTCAATCTGTGTGGATGGGTTGGAGCTGAACAAGCCCAGGTCACATCGGGCAGCCGTTGGGATTTCATCGCGCATTCCCAGGATGACATCAATGGCATCCCAGGTGGCATTGATGCGCGGGACGTGCCATTGATCGAAGTCTGGAGAGAAGGGCGAGGGGAATAATTTGGCTGCGTAGGCAAAATCCCCTTCAACAATAGCGGCTACGGGTGCACCTTCAGGGGAGACATAGTCGAAGAGGACTTGTTCTCCGGTGGGGGTCGCCGGCCAAACGACATAGGGTAGAGCGAGGATGTTCGGTAAGCCCTTGGCAAGGTGCTCTTTTTGGACAAGTGCCAGGGCTTCTCGCAGGGCTTTTTCATTTTCCTCCAATTCCCACTGGATCTCTGCGGGTGAGAGCTTGTTGAGGAAAGGGTGATCGTAGAAGTGGTTCATGGGAATGGCCCCATTCTCAACGCCCCAGGCAATCGCCTCCGCTCGTGCCTGGCGCCAGCCGTCCTGAACAGAGAAGGCCCCATTGGCATAGCCATTGGCATAGGATTTATCGCCAAAATTATAGAACAATGCCGCGTGAAAGCTGAAATCCGGATGGTCTTGGGAAAACTGCCATAACCGACCAACACCTGAATAGAAAGCCGGGTGTCCCGGCTTGTCCAATGAGAGTTGATCGGCATAAAACAAATCATCAATCGTGATGATCAACGGGCGTTTTCCTTCCGGCAGGTGAATTGTTCCCTGCACCCAATCGTTGAGGGAAATGAGGGAAAAGCCCGCTTCGTAAAGCGCGGATAGGTGGCGATCAAAGTCGGATAAATTGACGCTAAAGTTGGATGAGAATGCGCCAGCCTGGGGGTTGAAGCGGTGGTACATCAATACCGGGACTTGTGGGGGATCTTGCCAGACTGTGGCGGTCAGCTGGATGAGGGTTGGCGTGGGGGCGGGGAGCGGTGTGGGGGTTGCAGTGGGCGTGGGCGGGTTAGCCATCACCGGGACAATAAAAGAAACATTCCAGGCGGCCGTTGTTTCTTCGTAGGGTTCAGCGAATGAAACATAGCAGGATGTGAGCCAAGCTGTTACGAGAATAAGGATGAACAAGCCGTTCTTCCTGTGCATAACCCCATTTTACCGTCATTTACAGAAGCGTGTTTAAAGATTTTCATAATAGATTCAGTATGGTTTTTTCGTATAGATATTAAAGTTAGATATTTTCGTATGATAATGTGCTAAAACTTGCTTATCCTGGTGCTGAAATGGCGCAATGTCACCTCATTGGTCCGTTGATGAGGTGAACGCGCTTCCAGGGGGATTGTGAGGATGATGTACTCTTTTATTTGACCAAAAACAGGGTGTTGATCAATCATAATCGTGTGATACCTGCCGGGGTTGTGGGAATTTCGCTGAGACCTGCCCACAGCATACCATCTCCGGCATTGGCAGAAGGTTTGATGTTACATTAATGCAGATCGAAGTTTATGCTAAGCAGCCGGCTATTTTGACGATATTACCCCTTTGCGGTTCCTTTACCCAGGCTCCGAGATTTCCCCTAATCGTTTTTCAGCCAGTGTAATATATTCTGGATTGATCTCATATCCGACAAAGCGGCGTTCGTCCTGTTTGGCTGCCAGGCAGGTCGTCCCGCTGCCAGCAAAGGGGTCCAGCACCATATCACCCTTGTAGGTGTAAAGCTGGATGCAACGGTGGGGCAGTTCGATCGGGAAGGGTGCCGGATGCCCGATTTGTCTTGCCTGTACTGCCGGGAACTGCCATACAGATTTGGTCCAGGCGAGGAAATCGTCCTTTTGAATTGTATCCTCTCGATCACCCTTGGAGCGTTGAAAACCGCCCTTTGAGAAAACAAGGATATATTCGTGAACATCGCGCAGGACGGG
>ENA-ORXD01000838-ORXD01000838.1-sediment-metagenome-genome-assembly--contig:-NODE-838-length-32297-cov-4.724550_pt1 | contig 32297 bp, 25 predicted proteins | sample MGYA00237862_ERZ511471 | MGnify/ENA metagenome assembly ERZ511471 | reverse complement strand
CTCAGGATGCCGATGGTGTCCTCCACCGTCGGTTCCTTGACCAGGACGGGCTGGAACCGCCGTTCCAGGGCGGCGTCCTTTTCGATGTATTTCCGGTATTCGTTCAGCGTTGTCGCACCGACGCAGCGGAGTTCGCCCCGGGCGAGGGCGGGCTTCAGCATGTTGGAAGCGTCCATGGACCCTTCCGCGGCCCCGGCCCCGACGACGGTGTGCAGCTCGTCGATGAACAGGATGATCTCCCCCTGGGCCGCCGCCACTTCCTTGAGAACGGCCTTCAGCCGGTCCTCGAACTCCCCGCGGTACTTGGCGCCGGCGATGAGGGCCCCCATGTCGAGGGCGACCACCCGCTTGTTTTTCAGGTTTTCCGGCACGTCCCCGTTGATGATCCTCTGGGCGAGCCCCTCCACGATGGCCGTCTTTCCGACGCCCGGCTCCCCGATGAGAACGGGGTTGTTCTTCGTTCTCCGGGAAAGGACCTGCATCACCCGGCGGATCTCGTCGTTGCGGCCGATGACGGGATCGAAGGACCCCTTCCGGGCCAGCTCGTTGAAGTCCCGGGCATACCGCTTCAGCGCCTGGTATTTCTCTTCGGGGCTGGGATCGGTGATCCGCTGATCGCCGCGGATCTCCACGAGAATCTGGAAAATCCGGTCTTTCGTCGCCCCGGCCTTCTGGAGAATCCGTCCGGCCTGCCCTTCCTTGTCCTCCGACGCGGCGAGAAGAACGTGCTCCACGCTCACGTACTCGTCCCTGAGGCGGGAAGCCTCCTCGAAAGCCCGGTCCATGAGGTTGTTCAGCCGGGGGGTGACATAGCGCTGGGAGGCGCCGCCCCCGGAAACCCTGGGAAATCCCTGGACGGCCCTCTCGATCTCCTTTTCCACCTTCCTCGGGTCCGCACCGAGCTTTTCCAGGATTTCCGGGACGATCCCCTCCGGCTGGCGGATCAGGGCGAGGAGCAGGTGCTCCACGTCCACCGCCTGGTTCTGATATTGACCGCTGAGGCTTTCCGCATCCCGGAACGCCTCCTGCAGTTTCAACGTGAATTTATCGAATCGCATGGTTCCTCCTTGAAGGGGCGTTCGCCCCCTTTCCGTTATTCGATCGCCTTTTCGATTTCGACGAAGATTTTTCCTCCCTTGAACACCCGGACCGACCCCGTGGACTCGGAAATCACGATGGCGATGGCGTGGGTCGCGCCGGTGATCCCGGCCGCGGCGATGTGACGGCTGCCGAGCCCCTTGGGGAAATCCTTGCTTTCCAGGGCCGCGCTCAGGTGCCTCCCCGCCGTGAGGAGAACGCCGTCGTCCCGGATGATGAAGGCCCCGTCGATGGCGGAAAACTCCTTGACCGTCTCCCGGAGCGCGGGATCGAGGATGTTCCGCTCCTCCTCCCGATAGCCCTGGAAGGGGTTGATGATCATCTGCCGGGAGAGCTGGAGGACCTTTTCATGGTCCCCGAGAACGAAAATGGTGCCCGCCGGACGGCCCTCCCTCCCCTGTGCGGCAAGTTCCAGGGCGATGTTGAGGACCGCCTCGAAGACCTCCGGGGAAACGCTGGAGGCGATGTCGGGGACGTCGGATGAAGTCAGGATCTCGAACTCCCGCCCCACGTCGATGACGAGAATGGTGTCCACGTACCCGAACCGGGGAACGCCGGTAAGGCACAGGATACGGTCCCCGCTGGTGAAATATCCCGCGGAGATCCCCTTGGTGATGGCGATCTTGATCTGGCTCATCCGGGTGACCTGCACGTCGGGGATCCGGATCACCTTGGAAATGTGGCCGATATTCTCGGGGATCTCCATGTTCCCCCGGCTGATGAGAATAATCTCGCCGGACTGGCAGCGGATCTTGGCCGGCATTTCCCGGGCGACGTCGATGGAAAGAAGAATCGCCTTCGCCCCGACCTCCTCGGCGAACCGGCAGGAAAAATCCATGATTAACTCGTTGATCTTGCCCATGGTCTCCGCTTTGCAGCCTCCTTGGTTCCGGTACGGTCCTCCGGATTTTCCCCCTTCCCGGACACGGAAGGAGGGACCGGCGGCCGTTGTCACACACATTTCCCCTGGATGGAAAACCCCTTACATCTGCAAAGTTAAGCACCGGAGAAGGGGCTGTCAAGGCCCGGGGCCTTCGATGTACCGGAGTCTGAAATGCCGGGGCTGAAGCCCCGGACTACATTTGAGGATTTCCATCATCCGCCGGGATCTTTGCCGCAGAGAATCACCGTAGAGGGGCGCTAGACGGTTTCGGAGGCGAATCAACCGCCTTTTCGCTTACGGTTCCTTTCGAGCGCAACGCCCGCAACACCGCTTGCCAATTGCGGTGTTGCAGTGGAGCGAGAAAAACGGAACCGTCGAAAAGCGGTTCCTGAGCCGGAAAACCGTCCGCGGCCCCCCTGGACCTTCGTTTGTCCGCGTCCCTTTGCACCCGCCGGGGCTGAAGCCCCGGACTGCATTCGAGGGGTTCCGACCCGAAACAGCTCTTGACGGCCCCGTTGATTCCGCATAGAATAAATGGTTCATTTTATGGAAGGTGGAAGAATGAATCTGCCCGCTGTCACCGATCTCCTTGACATCTATATCGCGGAGATCAATCAGTTTTCCATTCTCACGTCGGACGAGGAGTTCAAGCTGGCCGTTCAGTTCAAGAAGCACAAGGACCTGAAGGCCGCGGAAAAGCTTGTCACCGCGAATCTCCGGTTCGTCGTGAAGATCGCCTATGAATACAAAAACTATGGGATCAAGCTCGTGGACCTCATCCAGGAGGGCAACATCGGGCTCATGCATGCCGTGAAAAAATTCGATCCCTACAAGGGCTACCGCCTGATCTCCTACGCGGTCTGGTGGATCCGGGCCTACATCCAGAATTTCATCATCCGCTCCTGGAGCATCGTCAAGATCGGAACGACCCAGGCGCAAAGGAAGCTCTTCTTCAAGCTGAACCAGGTCAAAAACAGGCTCCAGGCCCTCTCCCGGGAGAATCCCGATTTCCAGGAAGTGGCGGAACTGCTGAACGTCAAGGAGAGCGAAATCGAGGACATGGACCAGAGGCTCAGCAACCGGGACGTCTCCCTGGACGTTTCCATCAGCAACGAAGGGGAAACGACCTATCTGGACCACCTGGTGTACGACGGGGAAAGCCAGGAGGACTCCCTGATCCGGCAGGAGGAGAAATCACTCGTCCGGAGGGACATCGCCGGGGCCCTGGCGAAGCTGAGCGAACGGGAAAACTACATCGTGAAAAACCGCATCATGTCGGACAAGCCGGAAACCCTCCAGCAGATCGGGGACCGCTTCAAGATCACCCGGGAAAGAGCCCGGCAGATCGAGCAGGAGGCCCTGAAGAAACTGCGGACGGCACTCCCCTATTTCGGGCCGGAGGAGGGGCCGCGCCCGGTTCAGTAAACTTCCCGGATCTGCGCCAGGTTTTCGAAGCGGGTGAATTCCTTCAGGAAGGCAAGCTTGATTTTTCCCGTGGGACCGTTCCGCTGCTTACCGATGATGATCTCGGCGATCCCCTTCTCCGGGTTGTCGTCGGAGCGGTTGTACACTTCATCCCGGTAAATGAACAGGATCACGTCGGCATCCTGCTCGATGGCCCCCGATTCCCTCAGGTCGGCCATCTGGGGGCGGCGGTCCGACCGCGCCTCGACCTGGCGGTTCAACTGGGACAACGCGACCACGGGAACGCTCAGTTCCTTCGCCAGGGCCTTGAGGGAGCGGCTGATTTCCGAGATCTCCTGTTCCCGCGACGGGCTCTGATCCCGTCCCCTCATGAGCTGGAGATAGTCGAGAACCACCAGGCCGAGCCCTCTTTCCGCCTTGAGCCGCCTCGCCTTGGCCTTCATCTCCAGCACCGTGATGGCGGCGGTGTCGTCGATGAAGAGCTTCGCTTCCGAGAGGGCCCCGGCGGCCGTCGTGAGCCTGGGCCAGTCCGTCTCCCCGAGAAATCCCTTGCGGAGCCGCTGGGCGTCCACCCGCGCCTCCGAGGAAAGCATTCTCATGGCGAGCTGCTCCTTGGACATTTCGAGAGAGAACACGGCCACGGGCACATCCATTTCGATGGAGGCGTGCTGTGCGATGTTCAGGGCGAAAGCCGTCTTTCCCATGCTGGGGCGGCCGGCGATGATGATGAGGTCCGACCGCTGGAAACCGGAGGTCATGCGGTCCAGTTCCTCGAAGCCGGTGGACACCCCCGTGATGAGGGATTTCTTCTCGAAGAGCCGCTCGATGGTCCGGAAGCTGTCCTTGATGATCTCCCGGATGGGGGAAAAGCTCTGGCGGACCTTGTTCTCGGAAATCTGAAAGATGGCGTACTCCGCCTCGTCGATGATGCCGTCGATGTCGGTGGCATCCTCGTACGTTCTGGAAAGAATCCCCGTCGTCGCCGAGATCAGCTTTCTCAGAATAGACTTTTCCTTAACGATTTTAGAGTAATAGGAGATATTTGCAGCCGAGGGCACGGCGTCCACGAGGGAACCCACATAAGCGGCCCCCCCGACGGCGTCCAGCTGGCTCCTGTCCTTCAGGAGGCTGGACAGGGTGATGAGATCGGCGGGTTCGTTCTTTTCCGTGAGGTCGATGATGGATTGAAAGATCCTCTTGTGGCCGCTGCTGTAAAAATCGTCCCCGTCGAGGGTCTCGAGAACCTGGTGGATCGCCTGGTTGTCCAGGAGCATCCCCCCCAGGACGGACCGCTCCGCTTCCAGATTCTGGGGAGGAACGCGGTGAGCGGAGAGGTCGGCATCCTTCTTATTCTTCGCCAAGAACGACCACCTTCAGTTTCGCCGTGACAGACAGGGGCAGCTTCACGGACACGGTGAATTCCCCGAGGGACTTGATGGGCTCCTCGAAACAGATCGTCTTCCGGTCGACGGCGATTCCCTGGCTCTTCAGGCTCTCCTCGAGATCCCTGGCCGTCACGGAACCGAAGAGCTTTCCCTGTTCCCCCGCCCGCGCGGTGATGCTGCAGACGGCGTTTTCGAGAACGTCCCGAAGGCTTTCCGCCTCTTTTTTCTGTTTTTCCGCCTTTTTCTTGACGGCTTCCCGTTGCTGCTTCAGAAGTTCGACGTTTCTGCCGTCCGCCTGGATGGCAAGCCCCTTGGGGATCAGGAAATTCCGGGCATAACCGTCCTTTACGCGGATCATATCCCCGATCTTGCCGAGAGCTTCCACATTTTCCTTCAGAATCACTTCCATTTCAAGTCCTCCTGGACACAAGAGTCATTTTCCCCGGCCCGGCCGTCATGCCGCCGGCGCCGGCCCCTTCAGGATTTTTCGGAAGTCCAGCCAGACGTCGGTGATTCCGAAAAGGCAGACCACCATCAGGGGGATCTGATGAACAAAAATCAGTATGTACCCCGCCCCGCGCAGGAAGAGGGGGACATTCTTTTTCCGGAAGAAGAACGAAACGACGGAAAGCCCCTGCAGAAAATACAGGAACAGGAAAACGATGACAACGTTCATCGCCGTCCATCGTATCGCCTCCCCCGGCACCAGAAGAGCGCCTCCGGCGAGGAGAAGGGGCCAGATCATGAGATCGGGCAGCCGCCACCGGGAAAGATCCCCAAGCTCGGGGTACGGTCTCCCGGTTCTCCGGGAAACGAAGCGCCCCGCCAGAACGTTCATGAAGACGGTAAACGCCGTCCCGATGAAGGCCAGGGAGGGAAGAAGGTGAAAAAACGCCGACCCGATGTCGCCGATCCGGCTCCGGAAAGCTTCTCCCTCCGCGGAGGATCCCTCCACGCGCAGATACAGATCCAGTCCTTCCTGCAGGGTCCGGTCGATGTATGCCCGCGTCGCCTGCAGGGGGTTGAAACCCGATGAAACGCTGTAGGCGACGATCACCGCACACCCCAGGCCCAGGACAAGCAGGGTGGTCCCCGCCACGGTCTTTCCGACGGACATTTGTCTTTTCAGCATTTCCGCGAGCAGGATGCCGAGGAATCCTGAAAAGAACAGGTGGCCCCAGGAGGTCTGTCCCCCGACGAGCTCCAGAACCGCCGCCGTCAGTCCCAGGGACAGGGACAGGATCAGGAGCCCCGCCCCCCTGCCGTGATGAAGGGAGAAGTACAGGATGGGAAGCGGTGCGAGGATGGCGGCCAGGGTGCTGAAAACGGACAGGGTGGACGCCGTCAGAAAGGCCATGACGGAAAGCGCCACGCCAAGGACGAATTCCTTCTTCACTGTTCCCGCCGGTTCCCTTTCCCGCATCCGGTCCCCATCCGCCGGGGATGCGGCGCCTTTGCGATCAGCCTTCGAGAACGGCGAAGGGCAGGAGCGCGATGTTCCTGGCCCGTTTGATCTCCCTTGCGATCTCCCGCTGATGCTTGGCGCAGTTCCCGGAAATTCTCCGGGGAATGATTTTCCCTTTTTCCGTCAGGTACGTCCTCAGGATCTCCGGTTTCTTGTAGTCCATCTTGACGTTCGAATCCACGCAGAACCTGCAGACCCGCCTTCTCTGGTAGAACTTGCGGTCCGGCCTGGAACCGGGGCCTCTCGAAGACCTGGGACCGGGTCTTCCCTGCATGGTTTTCGGTCTTGATTTCGTCTCCATCGTTCAGCCCTCCGTTCCTTTCTCCTCGGCCGCCGGGGCCGTTTCCGCCGGTGCCGGTGCCGTTTCCGCCGGTGCCGCCGCCGCGGCGGGCGCCGCCGATTCCTCCGCCTGCGGCATCGCTTCCGCCGCCGCGGGAACCTCCCCTTCCGACTTTCCCCGCGCCTCTGCCAGTTCCTTCTCCAGGGCGGCCAGGTCCACGGAATCGGAGACTTTCACCGTCTGGTAGCGGAGAATGCGGTCGTCGAAGCGGAACAACCGGTCCAGTTCACCCAGCGTCCCGTGGTCCGATGCGAATTCGACGAGGGTGTAGATACCGAATCTCTGCTTCTGGATGGGATAGGCGAATTTCCTCTTTCCCCAGTTCTCGTTGCGGATCACGATGCCCTTCCGCGCCTCGATAAGCTGGGAACATTTCTCCGCGATTTCCTGAAGTTCTTCCTGCGGAAGATCAGTCGCGGAAATAAAGATGGTCTCGTACCGTCTCAATGGGATACCTCCTCTCGGCTCTTCAGCCCGACTCTGCGGTTCGGGCAAGGAGTATGGGATTTAAAAAATCGGCGCCAGTCCTACAACAATTTTTTCAAAAAAGCAAGCCCCGGGAAAAGGGCCTTCCCTCCGGCAGACGAATCATATCCGGATGCCTCCTCCATGTCAATGGGCGGGAAATCCGGTGTCGCAGCCACAAAACGCTTGACATTGCCGGAGATCTCCCGGAAAAGTGAAGGAAAGATTACAGTTTCCCCCGCCATGTTCCGATAGGGATATGGAAGTTGCATTCGTTGAACCCGTTTCCGCCGGGCGATGGGGAAAGGGAACGGCTGAAGGACGAAAGAAATTTTCTTCCGGAGGAATTCATGAGCGTCAGATCCGCCGTCGGAGCGATTCTGCTGGTATTCATCCTTGCGGGCACCGCCCTTGCCGCAAGCCATCAGTACTACCTGCCGTACTACACCAGCCTGGGGGGCAAGTGGACGGGCGTCGCCCTGAGGAACTGCAGCGCGACGGCGTCCGCAAACACCACCGTCACCGTGTACGGAACCGACGGATCGGTGATCGCCACCCACACGAACACCCTGAGTCCCTCTGGACAGAAGGCCTTCATGGCGGGCGGGGGCGCCGCGGCGGAAGGATGGATCAAGGTCGTTTCCGACCAGTCCCTGACCGGCCTCAGTTTCATTGGAAACGGGTCAGGCCCGATTCTGATGTTCGACATTGCGCTCATCTCGGAACTTTCCATGCTGCTTCACATCCCCCACGTGGCCCAGTCGGGGACGGCGCCCGTTTGGGACACGACCATCATGATGTGCAATCCCAACACAAGCCAGGCGTCGGTGACGCTGAGGTACGTCGATGAAGACGGCACCGTCACAAGGACCGCGACCCGGACGATTCCCGTTCTCGGGAGCGGGAAATACCCGCTGGCGGACATCCTCCAGGGGGACACCTGCACCAGGGGAAGCGTGGCGGTCGAAAGCAATGTCGGGGTTGCGGGATTTGCCCTTTACGAGAACACAAGCGATTCCGGGCACATGAGTTATGCCGGCATCGCCGCCGTCAAACCCGGCACCGACCTCATGCACACCTACTCCCTGCCCAGGTTCGACACCACGGGAGGCAAGTGGACCGGCGTGGCCCTCCGGAACGCCAGCACAACGACCGCCGCATCGGTGACCCTGACGGTTTTCAAGGAAAGCGGGGGATTGCCCGCGGAAGTAAAAACCATCAGCATTCCCCCGTCCGGCCAGTGGGTCGATATGGTGGGAAGGGGAATCACGAACACGGGATGGATCAGGATTCTCTCCAGCACGCCGATCACGGGACTCTGCTTTATCGCGAGAACGACGCCCGACGACCTCATGTACGACATCGCGCTCATTTCGGAAACGTCCACGTCCCTGTGCGTCCCCCACGTGGCCCAGTCGGCGTCGGCGCCGGTGTGGGACACATCCGTCATGGTCTGCAACCCGAACCTCTCCCAGGCCACGGTCACATGCCGTTTCTACAGATCCGATGGCGTCCCGTTGGATCCCGTTTCGTACCCCCCGCTTCCGGCATACGGAAGCAGGGTCTGCGAGGTCTCCGATCTGACGGGGGGAACGAACTACACGAGCGGGAGCGTGGAGATCACCGGTTCCCTGGGGATAGCCGCCTTCGCCCTCTATCACAGCCTGAACTCCCCGGCGGGGGAGAAGTATTACGCGGGGATCAGCGCCATGCCCTGCACGGAGGACTCGGGGGAGCACCTCTTCGACGGCCAGTGGACGGGAACGGCCGTCAGTGTCCCCCTGACGGCGTTGTGCGGAACGGCCACCATCAACATGACCATCACCGATTCCGTCATCTCGGGCACCGCCACGGATTCCTGGTACGAGACCTACACGCTGTCGGGCATGGTGTACCCCACCGGCGACATCGAGGCCGCCATGGCGAGCGGGGACGACGCAAACCTGGCCCAGTTCTCCGGGGTGCTCTCGGGGGACGCGGGCAGCGGAACCTGGGAGGACATCGAAGGGTGCTCCGGAACCTGGACGCTGACACGGCAATAGCCCCGGCACGCCGATAAGAAAAGGGATGCGGGGTGCGCATCCCTCTGTCACCAAAGACGGATTCCGCGGCGTCGCGCCTCAGGAAACGCCTTCCCTGCCCCGGTATTCCTCGTCCACCCGGTACCCCTTGTCCCTCAGCGCCTGCAGGAGGGCGGAAGAATCCATGCCGTCCAGCCGGATGATGGCCGTACGGGTGGGGCTCCCCTCCCGGACGGCGGTGGTCACCAGGGAAAGAATGGTCCGGTCGAATTCGTGGATCAGGGAAGCGATCACCGCGATTTCGCCCTTGCGGTTCGGGAAAGTCACCTCGAAGCGGGTGCTCGGAAGGCCCACCCCCATGAACTCGAGGAGAACGTTGAGAAGATCGCAGGTGGTGATGATGCCCACAAGCTCCTCCCCCGCGACGACGGGAAGGCTGTTCACCCGCTTCTCGTTGATCAGTTTCGCCGCGTCCTCGATCGGCGTCCCTGGGGTCACCGTGACGACCCTCCTGGTCATGACGTCCTCCACCTTCATTTCCGACAGGAGATAATTCAGCTCATGGACCGAAAGGGTGCTGGCGGGAGAGGGGGAAACCTGGCGGAGGTCCTTGTCCGTGATGATCCCGACGATCCGCTTTCCCTCCACGACGGGGACCTGGTCGATGTTGTATTGCTTCAGAAGGTTCTTCACCTTGAGAATGCTCGTATCCCGGGCAACGGTGATGAGATTTCGCGTCATTCTTCTTCCGACATACATGTTTCATTCCCTCCCGGTATGTCATTCGATGCGTCGCATCCGTTCAAAACCTGACTCAAGCGCCCCCCGGCAGGCCGCCGCAGATACTGTTCCAGTTCGATATAACACAGGGGTTTTCCGAAAATCAACGGCCTTTCCCCGCGACAGGGCGTCTCATCCGTCCATGTTACCGGGGGTTACGCCGATTCCAGCCCTTCCCTTCATTGACAGACCGTGAAGGTTGCATTATATCCAGGACTTCCCTATCCCTGCACGAAGGACGGCCCCGCGGTGGAAAGACAGGAATTCAACCGGCTCCGAGCGCTCCTGGAGAACAGGCTGGAAGCGGCCTTTCCCCGGGACCGGGCCCGGCTGGGAAGCGAGTTGGATCGCCTGAGGAAATCCCCCGGGAAATTCCCCCTGGAGGAATCCCTTGTCCTGCGCCTCCGGAGGATCGAAAACCTTCTGGACCGTTCCGTCCGGGAACGGGAGAAGCGGAAAAACGGGACCCCCCGGATCGCCTACCCGGAAAATCTGCCCATCACGGAGAAGAAGGCGGAGATCGTCGACGCCGTCCGCAGGCACCCCGTCATCGTCATCACCGGGGAGACGGGATCGGGAAAGACGACCCAGATCCCGAAGATGTGCATCGAGGCGGGCCGGGGCGTGGACGGCTTCATCGGCTGCACCCAGCCGCGGAGGATCGCCGCGGTGACGGTGGCGATGCGGGTGGCGGAGGAACTGGGCGAAGCGCCGGGCCGGTCGGTGGGCTACAAGATCCGCTTCGAGAACAAAAGCCGCCGGGAAAACTTCATCAAGTTCATGACCGACGGCATCCTCCTCATGGAGACCCAGGAAGACCCCCTCCTGGAACGGTACGACACGATCATCGTCGACGAGGCCCATGAACGCAGCGTCAACATCGACTTCGTCCTGGCCATGCTCCGGAGGATCCTGTCCGCCCGGAAAGACCTCAAGGTCATCATCTCCTCCGCAACCATCGACACGGAAAAATTCTCCCGCGCCTTTTCCGACGCCCCCATCATCGAGGTCTCCGGCCGGACCTGGCCCGTCGAGACGATTTACCGTCCCCTGGACCCGGTAAAAGAGGAACGGGGAGAGGTGACCCCCGTGGAGGCCGCCGTCGACGCCGTCCGGGAGATCGCCGCCCGGAGGGACGGCGGGGACGTCCTCGTTTTCATGCCCACGGAGCAGGACATCCGGGAGACCTGCGCCCTCCTTTCCGGTCCGGATACCCGGGGGGCCGCCGTTCTCCCCCTTTACGCCCGGCTCCCCGCCGCGGAGCAGCGGCGGGTCTTCGCCTCCTTCCCGGGGAGGAAGATCATCGTGGCAACCAACATCGCCGAGACGTCGATCACCATCCCGGGGATCCGCTACGTCGTCGACACGGGCCTCGCCCGGATCTCCCAGTACAGCCCCCGGACGGGCACGAAAAGCCTTCCCGTCCGGCCCGTCTCGAAAAGCAGCGCCGATCAGAGAAAGGGACGGTGCGGAAGGGTCCGGGAAGGCATCTGCATCCGCCTCTATTCCGAGGAGGACTATGAGGCCCGTCCTCTCTTCACCACCCCGGAGATCCTCCGGTCCGATCTCGCCGAAGTCATCCTCCGGATGCTCTCCCTGAACATCGATCCGCTGCCCGGGCTGCCCTTCATCGACCCGCCCAACCCCCGCCTCGTCCACGACGGCGTCGACCTGCTCCTGGAACTGGGCGCGGTGGAAAAGGCGGACGCCGCCGGGGGAGGACCCTCGATCCGGCTGACCGGCCGGGGCAGGATCATGGCCCGGCTGCCCATCGACCCGCGGGTCTCCCGGATCCTCCTGGAAGCCCGGGACGAGAAGTGCCTGCCGGAGGTGCTCATCATCGCGGCGGCCCTCTCCTCCCAGGACCCCAGGGAGCGTCCCCCGGACCGGGAGGAGGAAGCGGACCGGGTTCATCGGACGTTCCAGAATCCCTCGTCCGATTTTATCGCCCTTCTCAACATCTGGAACGCCTTCCAATCGGAGGGGAAGGATCTGAAAAGCGCGGGACGGCTGAGGAAGTTCTGCAAGGGCCGTTTCCTTTCCTGGTCCCGCATGCGGGAGTGGCGGGACATCCACGGGGAGCTCTCGGAAATTCTGAAGGAAGAGGGATTCCTGGAAAAACGGGACCGCCTCGAGGGGGAGGCCCTGTACCGCGCCGTCCACCGGTCCCTCCTTGCCGGGTTCCTTTCCCGGGTCGCCCAGAAAAAGGAAAAGAACATCTACAGGAAGGCGAAAGGCGGCGAGGTCATGCTCTTTCCGGGATCGGGCCTCTTCAACAAGGGGGGCGCCTGGATCATGGCCGCGGAAATCGTCGAGACGACGAGGCCCTACGCCCGGACCGCCGCCGCCGTCCAGGCCGACTGGATCGAGGACATCGGCGGTCACCTCTGCCGCTCCACTTACTCCGAGCCATACTGGGACGAAGGCCGGGAGGAGGTCATGGCGGCGGAGAAGGTCTCCTTCCTCGGACTTGTCCTGGTCCCGGGACGAACCGTTTCCTTCGGGCGGATCCGTCCGGAGGAGGCGGAGGAAATCTTCATCCGCGGGGCCCTCATCGAGGGCCGGATGAGGAGGAAATGGCCCTTCCTCGAGCACAACCGCAAAATCGTCGAGGAGATCCGGGAAATCGAAAACCGGCTCCGCAGGCGGGACTTCCTCCTCGAGGAGGACCTTCTCCTGCCTTTCTACCGGAAACGCCTCCCGGGGATCCACGACACCCGCACCCTGGGCAGGAAGATCCGCGCCGAGGGCGGGGACGGGTTCCTGAAGCTCTCCCGGGAAGAGGCCCTCCGGGTATACGAAGGGGCCGATCTCTCCCAGTTCCCCGGGGAACTCAGCCTGGACGGGAAGCACCTTCCCCTCACGTACCGGTTCCTGCCGGGGGACGCCGCCGACGGCGTCACCGTGACCCTTCCCTCGAGCCTCTCGTCGACGGTCCCCATCGACCAGGGGGACTGGCTCGTCCCCGGCTACCGGCGGGAGAAGATCGGGCTGCTCCTGAAAGGGCTCCCCAAGGCCTACCGGAAACGGCTGTTCCCGATCGCGGAAACGGTGGAAACCATCCACCGGGAGTTGAAGGAAAAGGAGGGGGAAAACTTCCTCACGGCCCTGGGCGACTTCCTCCACCACCGCTACGGGGTGGACGTCCCGGGAACGGAATGGCCTGTGGACGCCCTTCCGGACCACCTGAAGATGCGTTTCTCCATCGTTGACGAGAAGGGGCGGGAAATCCAGGCGGGGAGAAACCCGGAAGAACTGAAAATCGATTTCTCCCTCCAGGAGGATTCGGCGGCCCTCCGGAAGGCCCGGAAGACCTGGGAACGGGAAGGCATCACCCGGTGGGACCTGGAAGACCTGCCCGAATCCGTCGAAATCGGAACGGGACGGGAACATCGGGACGCCGTCTACCCGGCACTCCGGGTGGAAGAGGGCACCTTGTGCCTCCGGCTTTTCAGGGACGGCCGGGAGGCACTCGAATCACACCGGCAGGGGGTGTCCTTTCTCTACGAACTTCACTTTGCCCGGGAGCTGCGCGCCCTCCGGAAGAACCTCGCCGTCGAGGGGAACCTGAAACGGTGGTCGCTGGGATTCGGCGGCCCCCGGAAACTGGAGGAGAGGCTCTTCGGAAAAGTCGTGAGCGACCTGTTCCGGCGGGACATCCGCACGGAAACGGCCTTCGGGGAATATGCCCGGGAGGTCCGGCCCCGCATCCTCCCTGCGGGGAAGGAGGTGTTTTTCCGGGTCGTGGCCATCCTCGGCGCCTGGGCGGAGACCCTGGAACGGCTTCAGGAGATGGAGGCCTCCAACCGGACGCGGAAACCGATCCTCGCGTTTCTGGCGGGGCTTCGGGGGGACCTCGGCCGCCTGGTGCCGGAAGATTTCATCGAACGGTTCGACGAGGAGCGAAGCACCCGCCTGCCGAGGTACCTGAAGGCCCTCGTCGTCCGGGCCGAACGGGGGGTTCATCACCTGGAAAAGGACATGGCGAAGGCGCGGGAGGTGGAGGGCATCCGGAAGAACTGGGAGGATCTGGCCCGGGAGCCCGCCGCGGGGGCCTCGATGGAAAAGAGAAAGGCCCTCGAGGAATTCTCCGTCCTCCTCGAGGAGTTCCGGGTGTCCGTGTTCGCCCCCGAGCTCAAGACCGCAGTGCCTGTTTCGAAAAAGCGCCTGGAGGAACGGCTTCAGGAGATCCGGCGCATGATCTGAGCGGATTTCAGGGGATGCGGAGCCTCTGGTTCACGAGAATCCTTTTCCCGTAGCGGATCCCGTTCGCCGTCATGAGGGCTTCCACGGACGTGTCGTATTTCCGGGCGATCTTCTCGAGGGTATCGCCCCTGCGCACGACATACGTCACCGGCTTTTCCTTCTTCGTTTTCGCCGCCGTACCGCGGACTTCCAGCTTTGCGCCGGCCGGGAGGAGGTTCTTCGATCTCAGTCCGTTCTGCTCCGCGAGAATGTCCACCGGAACGCCGAATCTCCGGGCGATGCCTTCGAGGGTGTCCCCCCTGCGGACGACGTACGTCACGACCCTTTCGCCGGCCGGCTTTCCCGGGATCTTCAGTTTCCACCCCGCCTGAATGCGGTTTTTCGAGGAAAGGTTGTTTGTCTCCTGAAGTTCCCTGACGGTGACGCCGAAACGGTCGGCGATGCCTTCGAGCGTGTCCCCCCGCCTGACGACGTACACCGCGGGGACCGCCGCCGGGGGCGCCGGCTTCTCCTTTTCCACGATCCGGATTTCCTGGCCGACGAAGATCCGGTTCCTGTCCCGCAGCCGGTTGATCCGGAGCAGTTCCGCCACGGTCAGATCGTAACGCCTCGCGATATCGGTGAGGGAATCCCCCTTCCGGACGATATGGGTTTCAGGAGGCGGTCCTTCCTTTTTCTCCGCTGCCGTTTCGATGGGTGCCGCCGGCGCAGGGGCTTCGGCACGGACCGGCACGGGGGCCGCTTCCGGGGCCGGGATCTCCTCCCTCACGAAGACGGGCGTCCCGGGAACGGGCAGATACGCCGCCACCGCCTCCGCTATCGACCCGGCGATCTGTTTCTGGAAACTTTTCTCCCGGAGAAGAAGCTCCTCTCTGGGATTGGAGATGTAAGCCGTTTCCACGAGAACGGACGGAACTTCGGGGAGCTTGAGGACCCGGAACGGCGCTTCCTGGACCTTTTCGAACTTGACGTGGTTCACCTTTCCCATCTCCTCCAGGAGGACCGTTCCGAGGTCCCTGGCGCGGTTCATCGTTTCCGTCTGGACCATGCTGAGCGTGATGGGATCGGATTCGCCGTTGCTCTGCTCGTCGGTGAAACCGGCGATCATGTCGGACAGGTTCTGGCTCTCCGCGAGAAGGCGGGCGGCAACGTTGCTTGCGCCCCCCGTGGAGAGGCAATAGACGGAGGACCCCCGCGCCCCCCGGCTCCGGCAGGCGTCGGCGTGGACGCTGATGAAGAGATCCGCCCCATACTCCCGGGCGATTTTGAGGCGCCGGCTGAAGGGAACGTAATAGTCCCCGTCCCGGGTCAGGAAGGCGTCATACCCCCGGTCCGTGAGGTCGTCCCGCAAGAGCCTGGCGACGGCAAGAACCGCGTGCTTCTCCCTGGTTCTGCGCTTTCCAACGGCACCGGGATCCTCCCCCCCATGGCCCGGGTCGATGACGACGACCGGCTTTTTTTCCTCGCGGCGGACCTTCTCGCGGATTTCCTGCTCCTCTTTTTCGATGTCCGGGCGGGACACGTCGACGACGATCCTGTAAGGGAGATCGAGCACCTTGACGAGGTTGAAGGTCCGGATCTTCGTTCCCGGGAACAGGTCGATCCGGAAGGAAAGCCCTCCGCCCTCCTCTCGGAGCACGCTGATTCCGCGGACCGCCGGAGACTTGAGGGCGAACTGGGATGGGATTCCGGGGGCAAGGGAGACCTGGGGAAGAACGACCGTCAGGGCGTTTTCCCCTTCCCGCACCTCATAGGGAATCTCGCGCTGCGTGTCGATGACGACCCGGGTGTAATCGGGGGCCGTCCAGTGGCGGACGGCCAGGACGTCGGCCCCGTAAAGGCTGGATGCGGAAGCAAGCAGAAACAGAAGGACCACCGAGAAAAAGAGCATGAGCGGGCGGCGCGGATTCATGTTCCCCCTGGTTCTTTTCATGGCCGTAAAATAGCAGCATCCTTCAACCGATGCAAGCTTCCGCCGAGAAAAAGGATTGACATTCGGCGGGTGAAATGACAACTTTAGCGGTCGTGAAAAATGGGAATAAGGAAAAAAACGTGAAAATACGGGAGTTATTCCAGAAGAACCGGTTTTCCCTCTCCTTCGAGATCTTTCCTCCCAAAAGGGAGGGGAATCTCGAACCGCTCTACAGGACCGTGGGGGAGCTCCTTCCCTGCCGCCCGAGCTTCATTTCCGTCACGTACGGGGCGGGCGGAAGCACCCGGCACAAGACCGTGGAGATCTCGGAACACATCAAGAGCGAACTCAGGCAGGAAGTCCTGGCCCACCTGACCTGCGTGGAATCGACCCGCAGGGACATCGACACGATCCTGGGCGAACTGACGGACAGGGGCATCGAGAACGTCCTCGCCCTCCGGGGGGACCCGCCGAAGGGGGAAGAGACGTTCGTCCGCCCCGAGGGGGGGTTCGGCTACGCCAACGAGCTCGTCGAATTCATTCACGGGATGAACCGGTTCTGCATCGGCGTCGCCGGGTATCCCGAGGGACACCCCGAGGCGCCGAGCCTGGAAAAGGACCTGGAGAACCTGAAGCGGAAGGTAGACGCCGGCGCCGATTTCGTCATCACCCAGCTTTTTTTCGTCAACGACCACTACTACCGGTTCCGCGACCGGGCGCTCGGGGCGGGGATCGGGGTGCCGCTGATCCCGGGGATTTTCCCCGTCTTCAACTTCGGCCAGATCGCCCGCATGACCGCACTGTGCGGAGCGGAGATCCCGTCCAGGCTTTTCGAAAAGCTGGACCGGATCAGCGAGAAGCCGGAAGAGGTGGAAAAGTACGGCATCGACTACGCCATCCGGCAGACCGACGATCTCCTGGAGAACGGGATCCCCGGAATTCATTACTACAGCATGAACCGCAGCGACCACATCCTCCGGATTTTCCGAAGTCTTTCCCTTCCGGAACGGTTTTCGGGGGAGGAAAAGGAAAGTCGTTGAATATTCCTTCAACATGGAGTAAGAAGGAAAATTCAAAACAGCTTGGGCTGTTCCGAAAAGCATACCAACGGGCGATTAGCTCAGATGGATAGAGCGTTGGCCTCCGGAGCCAAAGGCCCTGGGTTCGAATCCCAGATCGCCTACCAAGAATAACGAGGGGTTAGGAGAGGTTTCCTAACCCCTCGTTTTTTGTCAGATAATTTCCAACCCTATTTCCAACCTTCAGGTTATTTTTTCAAGCCGGTTCGCTTTAAAGAGGATATTTATGTTTCAAGCTGAAGTTTAACCGAAGTTTAACAGTTGCAGCAAAATAGTATCGTGATTACGGCGAAATAAGGCATACAAAAAAGTTCCTGGCACCACATTTCGCTCTTTGGCATCAGTATCAGGGTCACTACGGAATCTCCCGAATCACTTGGGGAATGGCAACCCTGACGGCCTGGAACACCTTGCCGCACACCCCTCGGCACTCGGTCCTGACGGAAAGTTTCCTTCCATTCTCGTCGATGGCGATCTCCTGAAGGGCTTCCAGGTCCCTTTTGATGTCGGCCCATTCGAAGACATGGCCGGCCTTCTCCAGGCGATCCTGCAGTTCCCTCCTAAGGAGAAGAGCCAGAAAGCTGCAGAAGACATGGCTCCACCCGAACCCGTAACCCGAACCCGAACCCGAACCCGGAACCCGGGGTCGGACCATGATAACCAGCTTATATGATATAATAAAATTGCTTTTTGTGTTTAAATTTTCAGCTTAGAAGGCCCTTTTTGATATTTAAATATACTGTCTGCGGAAAAGCCCCTCCATAGGGGGATATGTCCTTGGTAGGCATAGTACCGACATCGGCTTCCTTTTCAAGCCGGTTGGAAATCGATCATCCATTTCGTTTGTGTAAAGTGACACTTTCTGTTAGATTATGCAAACGAAATGGATAGAGGATGCACCAATGTTTGAATCGATGGCCGCCTTCATCGAAAACCTGCAGTCCAGGGGTCGCTACACGTTCACCCAGGTGGAAGCCCTGAAAGCCGACAAGCGTTCCAATGCGGCGCTGACCGCGGCTTTGAGGAGGCTCAGGCACAAAGGCAGGATTGCCAATCCCCGGAGAGGGTTCTACGTGATCATCCCTGCTGAATACCGGGAAGCGGGGTGTCCGCCGGCGAGCTGGTTCATCGATGATTTGATGAAATTTCTCGGTCAGCCTTACTATGTCGGCATTCTCTCGGCTGCGGCAATCCATGGAGCCGCCCACCAGCAACCGATGCTCTTTCAGGTCATAACGGACAGACCGACACGGGCGGCCCGGGCAGGCCGCGTCCGGATCGCTTTTCATGTAAGCCGGCACATCGAAAAGGTGCCTGCCGTCGAAATCCAGACGGAGACGGGAACAATGCTGGTTTCCTCACCGGAAACGACAGCTTTTGATCTCGTCCGGTTCGCATCCTCGGCGGGGCACATGGGCAATGTCATGACCGTTCTGAGTGAGCTTGTCGAAAAAATCGACCCAAAAGCGCTGAAGCCTCTCTCCGATCTGTACGCCGTATCGGATGTCCAGCGGCTCGGCTACCTGCTGGATCTGCTCGGCAGATCCCGGCTTTCGGAACCCCTGGCCGCCCGGCTGAAGGTCCGGCGCTTCCGCCCCATCCTTATGGCATCCGGTGAAAAAAGGGGAAACGCTTCGGCCGATCCGCGATGGCGTGTCATAGCCAATGAAACCGTCGAGGAGGAGGTTTGATTCCCCGGGCACATATTACGGCCTGGCGTACGGCGGCACCCTGGCCGACAGACGCACAGGTCGAGCAGGATCTCATATTGTCGCGTGCTCTTGTGGAACTCTTCGGCCATCCTCTGGTTGCCCGGACACTCGCCTTTCGGGGTGGAACGGCATTGCACAAACTGTTCCTGTCCAGACCCGGCCGCTATTCCGAAGACATCGACCTCGTGCAGATCAATACGGGAGCTATCGGTCCGATTCTTAATGCGATCCGCTCAACTCTGCCATGGCTTGGAGAGCCAAAGCGAAAACAAAGCCACGGCAGGGTCACCATGACCTATCGTTTTGAAACGACGGTTATGCCGGTCCAGTCGATGCGGCTCAAGATTGAAATCAACACGCGGGAACACTTTGCCCATTATGGAATTCAGAGCCATCTATTCTCTGTCGACAATCCCTGGTTCTCAGGTAACGCTGGAATCGGCGTCTACGGGATCGATGAATTGCTCGGGACCAAACTGCGAGCCCTCTATCAGCGCAAGAAGGGACGGGATCTCTACGATCTGTGGCTTGCCTTGACAACCCTTGAAGTAAACGATGAAAAGATTGTCGATTGTTTCAACCGTTACCTGGCGCATGACGGCCTTTCCATTTCCCGGGCGGAATTCGAGGAAAACTTGACCGGCAAACTCCAAAGCCGAGCCTTTGTCGATGACATCTCGCCGATCTTGTCAACGGACATGAGTTATTCCGCTGCCGAAGCCGGAGCATTGATTGGCGAGCGTCTGATCGCCAGGCTTCGGGGAAATCCCTGGAAAAGAAGCTGATCACTGATGATCCGTTTCAATGAGGGCTGGCCACGGCATTGAATCTCATTGTTTTTTACCGAGAAGGTGATCCGGAACTTCTTCCACTGTCAGCTCACGGCGTATCCCTTTGCCGATGAGCGGCTGCACGGACAAATGCGCCATTCACCGCTCATGAAGGAGATTCACCGCCGTACGAAAGTTGTCGGTGCTTTCCCGGACGGATACTCGGCGTTGATGCTGTGCGCCGCCCGTCTGCGGCACGAGGCCCACGGACGCGGAGCAGGCTTATTTTATTCGATATGGCCACAGGATGTATCAAGACAGTTCCGGGATCTGAAGAAGAGGAGGGTCCTTCAACCCTTGATAAAATAAAAGTGCAATGTGATAAAAATGATAAGACTGCTTGTCTCGTATGCGAAAAACAGTTTCTACGAATTCCGGATTTTCCCAATAAACCAATCAAAAGCTTCAATGGTTTTGTCATATGCCAAAGCACTAAGGAAGACGGATAAAGGGACATTGGGATACTTCCCGGCCGTTAGAACCTCTTCGGAAATTGATATACCAGGTACTGCGTTGAGATGTCTCAGAAATTCTGCCCTATTCTCTTTCGAATCAAAGGGAGGTTGCTTCATATAGTCCCCAAACTGAAACCACAGCTTTCCTTTCCCCTCGGTCGATATTGATAAGATTTTATGTTCTTTCTCATTGTGATTCAAATACAGGGAATAAGAGCCGGATAGTTTACCTCTTCCCCAGCGGGGCGTCATCATCCCAGACCGGCCCCATTCAAGGAATCTTGCAGCTATCTCTGCTTCTGGTGAGCCGACTTTCGTCTTCATCTCTTCCAGGAATATGTCCTCAGACCACAGCTTTTTACCACCGCCTTTCATATCCTTCGCTTCAATAGTCTGTCCAATGATCCTCGGCACAAGTGTCCGAAGGTTTTGCCCGATGAACTGTTTGACTTCAACCCCCAGAACTTCCGCCGGGTTCATCTGGATATTAAGAAACTCTATGATCCTCTGGAGTTCCGAGGGAATTTCATCCGCCACAAACAGCATTCGAATCTTGCCGGTCTTTAGATTGGTTTTAAGGTTCTCCCAGAACTGATCTTCACCAAGATCCTCTTGCAGAAAATCCGATATAAGAGCATCGGGATCTATACCAGCCTTTACACATCTTGTTTTGAAGTTCAGCTGAATCGTTTCTGCCGGCCAGTATACTACAGCATTTGCAGCGTAATCCATCATCTGGCCGATCACTTCTCGACGTATGCGGGTATCGCTGCTTCGTTTGACTTCGACAAGGGTAGGGATTGCATCTTGATCCAGAAACAGGTGGTCAACGGACCATCTTCCCGATCCAGACTCGGAAGAAGGAATCGGCGCTTCGCGGGAAATGAGAAGCCAGCGGCGAGGAGCGTCCTTGTCTATTTGACTTCCGGCGAGGAGGTTCGGATACTCTGCAAGGAGCCGCTGCAGCAAGTCTTCTGAATCGTAAGCTTGTTCTTCCATTTCAACCAGTTGTCCGTTTCCCTGAATCAAAAAGATGTTCCCTTTCATCGTTGTCCTCCCGGGTCTCCCGAATTGTCACGTAAAAAAAGTACCCAATTATTTCGTAAGGGATTGGTTCTCTGAAATTAACGGAATCCGCCGGCAATGCGATCATGAACAACGAACGATGATTGACCTTTCTCATCGTCAACAAACCAAACCCAAGCACACGTCAAACCTTGACTAATTTGAAGCTTATCTGATAGCGGTAAAAATTGATCGCTGGCACCACGGCCAAGGCTCTTCTGATCCTCTGATCATCTTCCAAGGCGATGATCGCTCCCTTGACGATCTGTCTTTCCTCAGCCAGAACGTCCTGGACATATCCCATATAGCGAAGAGTTTGACCCACGACGACGTCGCTTGCCCGGCCTTTCTTAAGTTCCACGACAAGTAAAGTTTTCTTGTCTTTGCTGATGGCCAGGATATCGAGCGGCCCGGTGTCGGTTGCATATTGTTGTCCGACAGGCTTACCATCCTCTTCGTAGATATCGTATTCCTTGCCAAGATCGGTTTGAGCCCAATTCTGTACCAGAAAATCCTCAAGGTGTTTTTCCATGACAAAAGCTGCCTGGTTCTCGATCATTTCATCAGTAAGCGCGGCTATGGGTCCGGACAGGCCGCACAGCAGCCTTTCAATCTCGTCTCTGTATTTGGACATGTTGCTGACCGTGCCCGGTGCCCCCAAGGCGTTCCTTAATGATTCGCTTATGTCGGCACGATCAATGGCGTGATTCATCCAATGGACGGAGCGTCGGTGAGGAAGGACACCATCCTGACGATAAAAGTAATCACCGGTGACTTCGCCCATCCGATAGTGTCCAGCCCCATCAGCACATATCACGCAATCATCAATCTTGATGCCCTTGGCCACTACCCACAAAGCCCCGCAGGCAAGGCCCGCGCCTATTTTTGTCTTGCCGGGATGTGCTGCCAGGTACACGGGGATAAACTCCTTGTTAAAGTCTCTCCAATCATCCGAAAGTTTAGCGGACAAATCTTGATTTATTTTGAAGTCGGCACCGATGAAATCTTCGGAAAAGCACATTGGTGCATGAACGCTCCCTTCGCCCAGCATAACTCTATAATAGCTTCTCATTTCCACCTCACACTGATGGGAATCTCCTGATAAGAAGGCACCTGATAATCCATTATTCAAATGTGCCCCCCCGGACGATCCCAAATGAATTTTACAGGCTTGTCTTCCGGTAATACCTCTATGGAAGCCGGAATCCATACAAAGCGATTCAGACGGGTTTGAAATCACTGCAACGGGAGATAACTGATCAGAGGAAACAGCGTCAGGGGAAGACATTCCCGGAACGACCGGCTTCACCTGGAGATTTAAACCTGACCGGGGAAAAGCGGCATAAACTCTTTCCGAAAATCCGGCCGGGGCTTGCCCTGACGGCTCAGGTCTCGTTCAGGAGGCATTGGAGATACTTCCCCAGTTCCTCACGCATCGACTCCAGGGTGATCTCATTGCCCGTCCCCGCATTTTTCCAGCAATCGTCGCCGTGGGACATCTCCATCAGGCGAAACGCCGTGAATTTTCCGAAAGCTTCGTGGACCTCATCGAGAAACTGCATCGTTTTCTCATCGATATGAGAAAAATCGTCGTCCCCGGTTGCCGGGATTTCCCTGTCCTCCCATTCCTTGTACTTGTGATAGGCATTGACGACAACGGGCCCGTAAGTCCACGCATGGATCCTGTCCCTGAAAAGAGGCCGGTTGAACCGGACAAGGTGAAGCCCCTGTGCATAATAAAGGAGCTTCTGAAGTTTGAGATTGGAAATGGATCCCCGCTTTCCCTCATGAGCTTTAAAGATAAAATAATCCGCGATTTGAAGAGCCGAGTATTCAGGTGTCATGGCCGATATTTTGTCCCCCCTTTCATTGCCCCATTATTCTTATTTTGCATGTATTGCACACATTCACGGGTGTCAAGAATAATTGACCCCGTATGACGTTTCCGGCGAGAATTCATTTGACGTAAACAGGGTGTCCGTTCTTACGGAGCCACCGCGCTGATGCCGGCATAGCTCCGGTCCCCCGTCTTCAGATTGTGATACAGGGCAAAGGCCGCCACCTCCTGGGAAGTCGTGATCTCGATGCTCCCGCTGGTGTAAGTGCCGCCCCCCACGATGCCGGACAGAGGATACGCCCCGCTCCCGTTGGCCGGCAGGGTGTACGGACTGCTCACCACCACCGTTCCGTTGGACCGGACAAGGGTGAGATACAGGATCGTCTCCGAATCGTTGGGGTTGCAGACGTAGATGACGGTGTCCCAGGTCGTGTCCTGGGCCACGTGCGGAACGTACAGCAATTTCGCCGGTTCGGAAACGAAAGAGATGTCGAACATGAGCTTGTCGTCGTGGGCCATGGCGACAAACCCGAGACCCGTCAGCGGCTGGTTGGAAGTGATCAGCACCCAGCCCTCGCCCGCTCCCATCATGAAAGCCGTCTGGCCCGACGGCGGGATCGCCCTGGTCTGCGTATTGAAGACCGTTCCGTTCTGCCGCCTGCCGGTCACGGTAACGGTGGCGCTGCTCGAGGAACTCCCGTTCCTGAGCCCGACCCCCGTCCAGTAGTCCGTGTCGGAAAGGGCGTAAGGCAGGCAGTAGCTGTATGTCGCCAGTTCGGGCGTTATGAGAGACTTCTGAGGGATCACCGCGCTGATGCCGGCGTAGCTCCGGTCCCCCGTTTTCAGATTCTGATACAGGGCGAAGGCCGCCACCCCCTGGGAGGCCGTGATCCGGACGCTCCCGCTGGTGCGGGTATCGTCCCCGAGGAGGGCGGAGAGGGGACAGCTCCCGCTTCCGTTCGCCGGAAGGATGTATCCGTGGCTGACAGTGACCGCCGTGCCGTCGGAATCGTAAAAAGTGAAATACACGATCGTGTCGGACCCGTTGGGGTTGCAGATGTAGACCGTGGTGTCCCAGGTCGCATCCTGGGCCACGTGGGGGACGTACAAGGTCTTCGACAGCTTAGGGATGAGGGTCATGTCGAACATGAGCTTGTCGTCATGGGCCATGGCCACGAACCCGAGACCCGTGAGCGGCTCGTCCGAGGTCACCTTCACCCAGCCTTCCGTGTTCAGCCCGGATCCCACCATGAAGGCGGTCTGGCCCCTCGGGTTGAGGGATCGCGCCTCCGTGGCGAGAACCGTCCCCATTGACCCATAGACCGTCGCGGTCACCGAAGCGGTGAACCAGCTTTTCCCGTCCTTCAGCCCCACGCCTGTCCAGTAATCGTCGTTGGAAACGAAGTAGGGAAGATAATAATTGTAAGTGACCTGGCCCCCCAGGTCCAGGATTCCCGCACCCCCCGGGCCGAGGACCTGGACGGGGGTCCACCGTTCCGTCGTGGTGTTGTCCCCCAGCCGGCCGTCTTCATTTTTCCCCCAGGCCCAGACCGTCCCGTCATTCTTCAGGGCCATCGAGTGGTAAAATCCCGCCGAGACGGCCATGACATCCGTGAGAAATCCCGCTCCCCCGGAACCGTGGACCTGGACGGGGATCGCGCTGAACGCATCGGTGTTGTCCCCCAGCTGGCCGTTGTCGTTGTTCCCCCAGGCCAACACCGTCCCGTCCCCCTTCAGGGCCATCGTGTAGTAGGATCCCGCCGTGACGGCTTTCACGCCCGAGAGGTACCCCTCGCCGTCGAGGTCAAGGACCTGTACGGGGGTCCACCAGGGCGCCACACTCCCGTTCCCCAGGCACCCATCCGAATTGCTCCCCCAGGCCCAGACCGTGCCGTCCTCCTTCAGGGCCACCATATGGTGACTGCCCGCATCAACGGCCTTCACTCCCGTGAGGAATCCCACACCCTCGGGACCCAGAACCTGGACGGGAGTCAAGCGGTCCGTCGTGGTGTCGTCCCCGAGCACGCCCTTGAAATTGCTCCCCCAGGCCCAGACCGTCCCGTCCTCCTTCAGGGCCGCCGTGAAATACCAGCCCGCGGTGACGGCCTTTACCCCCGTAAGAAATCCCACACCTCCGGGACCGAGGACCTGGACGGGGGTCAGGCGGTCCGTCGTGGTATTGTCCCCCAGCTGGCCGAATTCATTTCTCCCCCAGGCCCAGACCGTCCCGTCATTCTTCACGGCCACCGTATGCTGATATCCCGCGGCGACGGCCTTCACCCCCGTGAGAAATCCCGCACCCCCGGGGCCGAGGACCTGCACGGGGGTGGGCCGGCTCGATGTCGTCCCGTCTCCCAGCCAGCCGTAATAATTGTATCCCCAGGCCCAGACCGTCCCGTCTTCCTTCAGCGCCGTCGTGTGGTTTGACACAGACGAGATCGCCTTCACTCCCGCGAGGAATCCCGTTCCGCCCGGGCCGAGGACCTGGACGGGAGCGTACCGGCTGTCATTGGTGTCGTCCCCCAGCTGGCCGAAACCGTTTTCCCCCCAGTTCCAGACCGTCCCGTCCTCCTTCAGCGCCGCCGAGTGCTGTCCTCCCGACGCGATGCCCGGCTGAGCGCCGTCGGCGTTTCCGGTAAGAAAACAGACCAGCAACACAAAAAAAACAACGGAAAACCCTGTCGAAAACCTTTTGGAATACATCGCGCCCCCCTTGAATCCGCAATGCGGCATGAATAGAAGATTTGGCCCCTGTTGACCACTTCCTTCACGAAGACAAGGACACGTTCAGTTCAGGTATCGTTCTCACTTGAGATAATGAGAATAAATTTCAAAGGTTATTTCCAGACGGCTGTCTGTAAAATAGATAATGTTCCAAGGTCTGTCAAACAATTTCCCGGTCATCCGGAACCATTGAGAGAGAAGGACACCGGTCTTCTCCGAATCGCCGATCCGCCACTTTCCCGGAAGCACGGATTCAGGTATCATCACCGGAAAAAGGAGAACCGTCCATGAAAGGCCGGGGAAAAGTTCATGTGGGGACTTCTGGCTGGCACTACGAGGGCTGGTCGGGACCCTTCTATCCCGAAGGTTTCCCCAAGAGGGCGTTTCTGTCTTATTATGCACAACATTTTCACACCGTGGAAATCAATAATTCCTTTTACCGGCTTCCCGGAGAAGACACCCTGAAAACCTGGGCCTCAACCGTTCCGGACGGATTCGTCTTCGCCGTGAAGGCAAGCCGCTACATCACCCACATGAAGAAGCTGAAGGATGCGCAGGAGTCCGTATCCTTCTTCCTGAAACACATCGAGGTGCTGAACGGCAAACTGGGTCCCGTCCTCTTTCAACTGCCTCCAAGGTGGCGGTTCGATGCCGGCCGATTCCAGTGTTTCCTCGAGGCGCTGCCCGCAGGACACCGGTACGCCGTCGAGCTTCGGGACCGGTCCTGGCAGAACCCCGCCGCCTGTGAGCTGATGAAGAAGCACGGCGTCGCCTTCTGCATTTACGATCTCGCCGGCTACCAGTCCCCCAGGGAGATTACGGCGGACTTCGTTTACATCCGCCTCCACGGGCCCGGCGGCGCCTACCGGGGAAAATACGGAACCTCGGCGTTGTCCGGGTGGGCGGACGACCTTTTCGTCTGGGCCGGCCAGGGAAGGGACGTTTACTGCTACTTCGACAACGACGAGGCGGGATACGCCGTCCAGAACGCCCTGAGTCTCAGGGCGATGACGACATCGCAGGGAAGCGGCACCGGGCCGAGGCGTTCGACGAAGGGGTTTCGCACTCCGGCGGTTTCCGATGCCGCGGACCAAGGAGATGAAAGATGAGACCACGAATCAACATGATCACGCTGGGCGTCAGGAACATGGAGGAGGCGGTCCGATTCTACGAGAAGGGGCTCGGGTTTCCCCGCATGCCCTTCGAAGGCGGCGCCGTTTTTTTCACCCTGAACGGCTCGTGGCTGTCGCTGTATCCATGGAACGCCCTTGCCGAAGACGCCGCCGTGAACGCGGACGGATCCGGTTTCCGCGGGATCACGCTGGCCCACGTGGTGTCAACCAGGGAGGAGGTCCGGGATGTCCTGGACCGGGCGGTCCGGGCCGGCGGAAAGCTGGTGAAACCGGCGCAGGAGGTGTTCTGGGGCGGCTATTCGGGATATTTCGCGGATCCAGACGGACATTTATGGGAGGTCGCCTGGAATCCCCATTTCCGGCCCGGTCCCGGGGACGAAGACGAAGCGTGAGGGGGCGCCCGCCGGGGCTCCACCGGGGAGGTTTTTTTCATTTGACAGGGCAAAACACATCATTGTAATCTTTATAGAAGAAGTATGCTTCGTTTCCGCTCCGGCGCGTTCCGATTTCACTGATCTCAAGCTTTTCCCGATTTCAACCGATACTCCTTCTAGATGTACGCTCCCGCGGTCCGGCGGATTCCCGCTCTCCGGCGCGGGGAGACAGGCCTTCAAAGTGCGGGCGACCGAAACGGCAAGGGTTCCGTTCTTACCGAAAGGTGACCGACATGTTCAAGGATCTGAGACTTCACAAGCGCTTCCAGGCCAGGGAAGGGGCGTGCGCTTCCTTCATGAACCCGGGATTCTCCCCCGCCGCCCGGATCGGGCAGGTGCTGGACATGAGCAAAGGGGGAATCGCATTGAAATACCTGTCCAACAGGGACGGATACGAAAAAGGCCGGTCCGTTCTCATCGAACTCTTCAATGTCTCCAATCCCGTCCTCACCACGGGAGAGATCCCGTGCAGGGTCGTCTACGATGTCCCGCTGACGGACAACCCCCCGGACTCGATGAATATCCGGAGATGCGGAATGGCATTCGGCAGACTGTCGAACCTGCAATCCTGCCATGTGGACCATTTCATGGCCACCTGCGTCTGCGATCCCGGGGAGCCTCGGTCCGCCGGCCGTCAGACCGGACGAATTCGCAGGGAACCTTGACGACACTTCTTCGAGCGGCGAAGGAAAAAGCTTCCCGGGCAGGGCGCCCGATTCCCGGCGACCGAGGCGTGCTTTCAGTGCGCCGCGGGGAGGAGGGATGACGGGCAACGAAGCATAGGGACTTTTTCCGAAGCCGTCAGACCTGAATTTTCGTAAAGAGAAACTCCAGATACCGCGACTTCATCTGCCGGCTCGCCAGGAGCCGGTGAAGAGGAGGGAGCTTCAGGATCACGCCGAGAATCGCCGCCATGACGCGATGGCTCGTCAGGGCATGGTTGTCGAATATGAGGTTCTGCAGTTTCCCCCGTTCGATGGCCATGAGAACCACCCGATGGGCCGAATTCACCGGCGTCAGGACCCTTTCCTTCCGTGGAAAAAGCCGGATTGCTTCCGCGGGGCATACGCGGACGCACACGCCGCAGCCCAGACAGATGTCGTCGTCCAGGCGGGCGACCCGCCGATTTCTCTTCTTCGGATCGTTCGCGGAAACGAGACCCATGGCGTTCACCGGGCAGAAGGAAACGCATTTCCCGCAACCGTTGCATGCCGCCCCGTCCAGGCGGGGCAGGAAATTCGACGTGTGCACGGGATGGAGAAATCCGAAGCGGCGCCCTGCGATCATCGCCTCGCAGCAGCAGCCGCAGCAGTTGCAGATGAAATTCACCCGTTCCCTCACGTTTTCCCCGAACTGGACGAGGTTGTTCCCATAGGCCTCTTCCAGGAGGGACAGGCATTCCTCCCGGTCCACCCTGCGGGCGACCCGGTGCCGGATCAGGGACGAGGCCGTGTTGTTGAAAGTCATGCAGATCTCTTTCGGAGCTCCGCAGGCCTTTCCCAGGTGTTCCATTTTGTGCCGGCAGTAACACACGCCGACGGCGATGTCCGTGGCGGAACGGATGATGTGGGAGGCCCTTTCATAGTCCAGGACATGAAGGGAGAGTTCCGGCGGGACGGCGGGCTCGTGAACGAACACGCGCCCCAGGTTGGTTTCCCCGTCGGCGAAAAGGGCCCTGATGAAGTCCTCCTCCACGTTCAGGTACTCGTAGAACAACTCGGCCAGGACCTTCTGGTCCACGTCGTCCCGGATCCGCATCATGGAAAACTCGAAAAATCCGGCCATGGGCGGCGGAAGGACATACGTGGAGCGGCCGTTTTCCTCGATGTCCAGGAGAATCCCCTTCCCGGCGAGGCCGTCGAGGAGGCGTTCCGACTCGGCAGCGGAGAGGCCCCACACCCTGGAAGCCGTCGTTGCGGTGAAAGGGCGGATGGGCAGGAGGGCCACATGGCGGGCCTCCCGCTCGGAGAACAGGAGCTCAAGGATACGGAAGAGGAGCCGGGACGGCGGCGCCCCCTGGGGGAATCGGTTCAGCCTTTCCGCAAGATCCCTGTATCCGGCGCGGACGGACATGTGGGCCATGATCAACTCCCGGACGATTTCGACGTTCAAATCCCCGGGACGCAATCCGCCGGCCCGGGGGTCCGGCGAAACTGTATCCTTTCTCCGGAAGGAGTGCAAGGGGAAGACCGCGACACGCCGTTCCCGCGGAAAGGGCCTCCGGCGCAAGGATGAAAAAGACCCGGGGAGACTCCCCCGACGTCAGAGATTTCGGGGTACGACCTGGGAAACGAGTTGAAAGGTCCGGTATCCCCCGTTCGGGACATAATCCGGGTCCGGCTTGGATGTTCTTCCCACGAGGGTGATCTGAATTTTCCGGATGTTCGCCAGGACCGCCGTTACCGCGTCTCCGGCATCGTAATATTGAAAGGTGACGGACTGGATGTTATCCGCGAGGATGGCGTTCTGCAAAGAGGACGCCGACGTCGCGGACGTCCTTTCCCGGGCGTACCGGATCAGCCGGTGCGGATAGCCTGTCTCCCCAAGAAAATAGGTGATGTCCTCATTGGGATCGAGAACATCCGTATCGGGCGCATAGGGAGGGTTCGTGCTGGTGATGTTCTGAGTAAATCGGATGGTGGCGCTTGTCGCGGTCATGATGCCGGGCGTGGGTGCCGCACCCGCCGGGTCGAAACCCGCCATCCTGATTTCCCGGATCATGGTTTCCATTGCCGTGCGGACATTCTGCTGCATTTCCGCAACCTGTTCCTGCACTTTGTAAGCCTTGTTCTGTTCCGCGAAAAACTCGTAAGAAGCGGCCAGGACGATGAGTCCCACCCCCATGGCGATGAGAAGCTCGATCAGGGAAAACCCCCTGCAGCCGGAAAGAGGCATCCCCATTTCTTTCATTTTTTCCCGAATCATATCCGATGCACGCACGTTCAAAGTCTCGGAGTCCCCACAGACTCCCGGACTTTCACTATACGGGCACCGCCGGGCAGTGTCAAGTGACTGGGATCACAAAAAAATCAAACGTAATCTGAAATCAGGGACGGAGGGGACTCCGGCGCCGCGGCCGGGGCCGGGGGACATCAGCGGTCCCGGCGGCAGCCGCCCGATCCGAAACCCGCCGGACGGGCCGGGCAAGGAGCATCGGAAAACGCGCGGCCGGGGGCGTCGATCAGGAAGGAACGGGCCCGATACACCGTGGAGGGAACGGTTGAAAGGGGGAACGGCAGGCCGCAGACACACGATGGACCCCATTGGCAACGAGTCATATATAACTATCTATAAATATTATATAATAATTTGATTTCGCGAATCATCCTGACATGAAACGCCTCATGACACTCACTTAGATATCATCTAACCGGATACCCCACAAAATAGGGGAATCCGGAGCTATCACATTATTTTCACTTGACAATATGAAAATCGATAATCTATAGAAATTTAAAATTGCCGGGAATCGGCAATGGGAGCCACCATTCGGCGACATCCCCGCCTATCCGGAAAGGCGGAATAAAATCGCCGGCTTCGGCTAGAATGTTCGGAACGGAAGGGGGGCCTCGATCCCCTTCGGGAAATCGATCTCTGCACGCGGAATATGACCGCCGGAGGCGCCGGTGCGTGCGACCGGCTCCGGAGAATCGCAGACTTCGGCTGCGGGAGATCCCCTTGAAACCCTTCAACGGCAAATCATTGTCCCGGAATTCCTGAATGCAAGGGAAACGGACCGACTGTTGCGTCTGGATGGTATCGACATCAGCGATCGGGAGGTTGTGGTATGCGAAAACGGTTATCTTTCAGCATGGGCAGTTTGAGAATGAAACTCATTTTGGGCGGATGCCTGATGGCCATCATCCCGGTGATCGTTCTTGGAAGCATCTCCATTTACAACTCGAAGACCAGTATCGAGAAGGAAACGAATCAGCAGATCCTCATGATTTCGAAGAGCATTGCGGACATGGTGGATTCGGTGATGGTCCTGGAAGGGACCATGCTGGCCACGCTGGCGCAGCGGGACGCGCTCATCCAGTCGGTCAAGACGGGAAACGAGGAAGGCGATCTGCAGCAGGCCGATTTCGTGTTCATGACGGAACTTGCCAAGACCCAGGTCGTCGTCCAGGACCGGTATGATTCCATTATCGTCACGGGGAAAAACGGCATCGTCATCACCGACAGCATGTACGGCCTTTCAAAGGGGATGAGCATTGCGGACAATGCGTATTTCAAGAAGGCCATGCAGGGCCTGCCGAATTGCGAAACCGTCGTCATCTCGGAGAAGACGAACGAACCCGTCTGCACGATCGTCTACCCGGTGCGGGATGAAAACGACCAGGTGATCGGCGTGGTCGCCGGCTTCATGAAAGTCACCTTCCTTGCCGCCCAGATCAACGAGATCAGGCTGGGGAAAACCGGTCACGCCTACATGATCAACAAGGAAGGCGTGGTGATCGTCTATTCCGATCCGGCTCAGGTCCTGAAGCTCAACCTGGCAAAGGAAGAGGGCATGGAGGAAGTGACGCGCAGGGCCGTCTCCGGCGAGACGGGCGTCCAGGAATATACCTTCAAGGGCACAAGGGAATATGCCGGATTTTCTCCCGTCAGGACGAACGGATGGAGCATCGTGACGGCCGTTCCGGTTAAGGAAATGGTGCAGTCCGTTACCGCGACCCGGAACATCATCGTTGTCGGCGTCGTCGTCTTCGCCCTTCTCTCCATCGTTCTTTCCTATCTGGCCGCCGGCAGGATCGTCGCACCCGTTCAGAAGGCCGTCGACAAACTGAATCTGAGCTCCGACGAGATCACGACCGCATCTTCGGAGGTGGCGCAGGCCAGCCAGAATCTCGCCGAAGGGGCTTCCGAACAGGCCGCGGCCATCGAGGAGACGTCCTCCTCCCTTGAGGAGATGTCGTCCATGACGAAACAGAACGCCGACAACGCGGGAAAGGCCAGGGAATACATGGCGGAAGCCCGGATCATCGTCGACCGCGTCAACCAGCACATCGAAAACATGGCCGAGGCGGTGAAGGAGGCGACCAAAT